>CEOV01087337.1_pt1 | contig 11017 bp, 5 predicted proteins | sample 530631 | NCBI WGS metagenome assembly CEOV01 (sample SAMEA2620756, study PRJEB7988) | marine metagenome | isolation source: saline water (ENVO:00002010), including
CTTGTTAAAAAAATTAGTTTAGCAGATATATCTGATAATTATTTATTCTCTTTAATAGAGCTAGATAACGTACAATTTAAAGACGATGAAATTGGAGAAAACTATTATAGCTCTTCCAACGAACTTGGTGGTGCAACAAATAGATATTTAGTTGATGAAAAGGGTTATGAGCTTATAGTAAGAACAAGTAGTTTTGCTGATTTTGCTAATAATCCCCTACCTCAGGGAAGTGGGAAGATTAGAGGTATTCTAACAAGATACAATGATGATTATCAATTATTTGTAAGAACTGAAGCTGATGTTGACATGAAAGGAGATAGATCAACAGTCAACATATTAGGTATCGGAGCACTTAAAAGTAGACCTGAAGGAGAAATTTCTGATAATGTTTTCATGGAAGGTGTTGTAACAATGTCTCCAAAAGATGGAAATATAACTGATAGAAATATAGTGATTCAAGATGAGACTGGAGGAATTATTGTAAGATTTAATGGTAACGTCGCTTCTCAAGTAAATGAAGGTGATGTATTAAGAATTGCATTAAATGGCTCATCTTTAGGTTCATTTGCAGATGTTAAGCAAGTTTCTGAAATAGAATTTAATGGAGAAATTGGAGGAGAAAAAATAGTTAGAAAGATTGCTGAAAATGCTGAAATGCCTAGTCCTCTAAAAGTTACAATTGATGAATTAAAAAGTGGAGATTTTCAATCCATTATTGTAGAAATAGAAGATATTCAATTTGTTACTGATGACGTAAATAAAGTAATAACTGGTACTAGAACCATAACTGATTGTTCTTCAAAACTTGGAATATATACAAGATCAAATGCTTCTTTTGCTAATTCCAAAACCCCAGAAGGAGCTGGAAAAATTATAGCTATAGCTTCCAACTATTATGATGAAAAACAGTTACTTCTTAGAAATACCTCAGGCTTTGATTCTATGACCAAAGAAAGATGTGCAGAACCAGAACCAATTTTTTATGAAAATTTTGAAGGTATTTCGAATACTGGATATGATGTATGGGTAAATTTAGATGGATGGGAAAATATTAGTGAGTCTAATGGCACAGAGAAGTGGGAAGCTAGAGAATATTCAAATAATAAATATGCGCAAGTTTCTGCTTATAATACTTCTGAATCATCAATGAGTGTTTGGTTAATTACACCTGAAATTAATCTGGACGGATCTTCTAACGAAATTTTAACTTTTCAAACTAAAGATGCATATAATAATGGTGATGGTCTAGAAGTTCTTATTTCGACCAATTACTCTAATAATTTATCTTCTGCTACATGGACGAAGTTAGATGCAGATTTAGCTAATGGAACATCTACAGGATATGCAAGTTCATTTACAGATTCTGGTGAAATCGATTTAAATTCTTTCTCTGGAAATATAAGGATTGCATTTAAATATTCTGGTGGAGACCCAACCCTTACAACCACATATCAAGTTGATGAAATTAAAATTTTAGGAAATTAACAATTTATTTCTAAAACTTTACAAAATTTTAATCTACCTATAGTTTATATTATGAATATTTTTTTATAAATTAAAATTATTCAATAATTAATTAACTATAGTTCTAATGAAAAATGTAAAATCACTTGAAAAATTATTATTAATTTTTCTTATTTCACTAGTCTCGTTTTCTTGTAATGATGACGATGATAGTACACCAACACCAACCCCTGATGATCCGCTTGACGCCCAAGCTACACTTTTAAATGGTACTTGGAAAGTTAAAGATTCTAACTCGGTAACTAAAGATGGTACAATAGTAGATGTTTTCACTACCATGTCTCTAACAATAACTGGAGGAACAAAAGATGGAGGAAATTTCACCACGGACCACAATGAAGATAGTGGCACTGAGGTATGGCCAAATTCTGGCACTTGGACATTCCAAAATGGAGATAAGAATAAATTACTTAGAAATGATGGTGTAGTAATGAGTATTTCAGTAACTGAAAATACTTTAAGGACTTCATTTACAGTTTCTGGAGGAATTAAAGACGGAAATTGGGTTTTAGACTTTACTAAATAAGAAATCATCATGAAAAAATTTTACTTACTAATTATACTTATTACCATTTCATCTATAGGATATGGACAAAGATATTTCAACAATAACGCCGGTAATAATTTATGGATGGATGCAGGTAACTGGTCCCAAGGAAACATAGGTAATGGAGTCGGACATAAGGTTGTAATTAAAGCTGGAAATCCAATAATTGACGGAGAGAATATTACCGTTGCACAAATTAAGATTGGTACTGCTAGCACCCTAGAGGATACAACAGTTATATCTGCTATTAACGGTGGTACTCTTAAAATAACTGGAGAAGGAGTTACAGCTGCAATTTTAAACCAAAGCACATCAGCTGCTGGCGGAAAAGATATAAAATTTGATCTTCCTACAACAATTCATGCTTTTCAAGCTTTCAAAACTGTACAAATTTTAACAGCTAATGGTTCTGCATCAGGAGAGGCCAAAGTAATTTTTGGATCAAATGGTAGCTTAACACTAGCGAATGATACAGATCTTAAAATTGTTAATGTAACTGGAAGTAAAAGAGTCGTTTTTGATAACGAATTAACCGGTTCTAACAAATTAATAATTGGAGCAACTGGTCAAATCATTTTTGGATCTTCGTTTAATGGTACAAATCATACTGGAGTAGTAGAAGTATTGGGTAATGGGGCAAAATTAACCGCTGACGTAGCCGATGATGGTACTTTCATTACAAGTGGTAATAAAATAGTTACAGAAGCTGCATCTACTGGTGTTGAGGTAACTGTCAATGGAGCTAACACTTTTAAAGGAGATATAGAAACAAAAGATGGTGCATTGACTTACAATATCAATAAGAATCAGTCCAGTATGGGAAATATAACATTAGGTACAGGAAACTTAAACCTTGTGATTGATGATGCTGTTACCTCTGTTGCATTTGCTGATAATTCATCATCAACATGGGGAGATGGTAAGGTTGTAGTTACAGGATTTAAAGATAATGTTATAAGTTTTGGTACTGATGCAAACGGACTTACTGATGCTCAATTAGCTAAAATAGATGCAGGTAGTACTTTATATATCCACTCTAACGGAGAACTATCGAGCTCTGAAGAAGTAATAGTAAAATCTGATCTGATGATTTTAGGTGTTTCTGACCCTGACGGTGGAACCGAGGGAGACATAACAACGAATTATGAAGCTAGAGCAATTGAGCTTTACGCCGTTAACGATATACCTGATTTGAGTAAATATGGTATTGGTGCTGCTAATAATGGTGGAGGAACTGACGGTGTCGAATATACCCTACCTGCTGTCGCGGTTAGTAAGGGAACATTTATTTTACTTGGTAGAGATTCAACTAATTTTAGAAACTATTATGGTATTGATTATGACTATAATGGAGGAGGCTCAGCTCTAGGTTTTAATGGAGATGATGCTATTGAATTATTCTACAGTGGAATTGCCATAGATGTATTTGGTGATATAAATGTTGACGGATCAGGACAAGCATGGGATTATGCAGATGGATGGGCATACAGAAAGAATGATGCCTCTCCAACTACAACATTTGATCCTAACGGTTGGAACTATAGCGGTAAAGATGCTAACGATGATTTTGCTACAAATGCAGCATCATCAAATCCATACCCTATTAAATCATATAAAAATTACAAACAAGACCTTATGATCTTAGGTATTGTTGATCCGGATGGAGGTGATGAGCCAGGAGGAACAGGTTCTACCAATTATGCGGCTAGAGCAGTTGAACTCTATGTAATTAATGATATACCAGATTTAAGTAAGTATGGCGTTGGGGTTGCAAATAATGGTGGAGGAACTGATGGTATCGAATACACATTCCCTGCAGAAGCAGCAACAGCTGGCAGCTTTATACTAATTGGAAGAGATTCAGCTCAAGCAAGGACTTATTTTGGAAAAGATATTGATTATAACGCAGGAAGTAATGCACTAGGCTATAATGGTGATGATGCTTTCGAATTATTCTATAACGATGTCTTGATAGATGTCTATGGAGATCAAAACGTAGATGGTTCTGGGCAAGATTGGGAATATACTGACGGATGGGTACACAGAAAGAATGGTAAAACGCTTTCTGCTACTTTCAATGCTAACGATTGGGACCTAAGTGGAGTTAATGTCACAGATGATTTTTATACAAATGCATTAAATACTACTAATCCGTATCCTTTAGCAACCTATTCGGCTGAAGCCTCACCTACATCTGTATATTTAGATTCATCTGAAGGTACAGTAAATGAAGATGGTGGTTCATTCTCGATTATTGTTAGCATAAGTGATCCTAGTAGCGAAAATGCCACTGTAGTTGATCTTGTTTTTACAGGTTCAGATAGTACAGATATAGGTAATTTCAAAAGTGAAACAGTAACTTTCCCTGCTGGATCTTCAGAATCTCAGACAGTTAACATACCAATTACTGACGATTCTGATGCTGAGGGTGAGGAAATACTCACATTTGAATTACAAAATCTATCCGGTGGATACCAATCATCTCTGGGATCTCCAAGTACATTTAACTTAACAATTCTTGATAACGATCTTGGTGATTTTAGTTTTGTTTATAATGAACTACATATTGATCCAGCAAGTGATATTACTGGAGATGCAAATGGTGATGGTGTACGAGATGCTATTGCAGACGAATTCATAGAATTTATTAACACTGGATCAGTTGATTTTGATTTAAGTGGATATTATTTAACTGATGATACGGAACCAAATTTAGCAGCTAGACACATATTCCCTGAAAATACATGGGTTCGAGCTGGTCAGGCAATAGTTGTGTTCGGTGGCGGAGTACCAACTTCTCCAACCAATTTTGGAGGAGCAGTGATTCAAACTGCATCCGAAAATAATGGTGGTGTAGCTCTTGGTAATTCAGGAAAGACTTTATACCTAAAAAATCCTGATGGATTAACAGTATTAAGTCAAACTTACACTGGAGCTCAAGGTTCAATAAATCAATCTATAACGAGAAATCCTGATCTTACAGGTGATTTTGTATCACATTCTGGTGTTGCTGAAGCTAACGGAGCATTATTCTCACCAGGAACTAGATTAAATGGTGGTGATTTTTATACACATACTGAGACTACGGTTCAATTCCAAGTAGCAAAAAGTTCTGTTAAGGAAGGTGAAGACTCTAATATTATATTAGGAGTAACTATAAATGGAGCTAACCAATCTAATCCAACTATAGTTAGTGTTGGATATGAAAGTGGGACTGCTACTGCTGACGACTTTGATGGATTTACAGAAACAACTGTTACATTCCCTGCTGGTAGCTCGGAAACACAGTATATTACTTTAAATATTACTGATGACGATTTGCAGGAAGGAAATGAAAACTTCGTTCTTACCTTTATTGAAACTAGCAGCGAACATTATACTTATCTTGGCTATCCATTATCTCATGAGATAATTCTATCAGATGATGATATCTCAAATCCATTAATATTAAATGAGGTATTAACTGATCCTCCGTCGGACGACGCAGCAACTACTGATGTTGTAGAAGGTGACGCTAATGGAGATGGGACTAGAAGTCCTTCTGAAGATGAATTTGTAGAGTTAGTTAATACAAATACATCACAAATAGATATATCAGGTTATACAATTTCTGACGGAGCAGGTTTGAGACATACTTTCCCTGAAAATACATTACTAGATGGTGGAAAAGCAATAGTTGTATTTGGTGGAGGTAGCCCAACTGGTGACTTCGGAGGGGCAACTGTACAAACAGCAACTGGTGGAAGTCTATCACTAAATAATAGTGGAGATAAAGTAGTTGTAAATGATAATGATGGAAATACCATCATCGAATTTGAGTGGGGAGGCTCTACAATATATGATGGTGGAGCTGACCAATCGTTGACAAGAGATCCTGATTTGACAGGAGACTTTATCTTGCATACAACAACAGTAGCTGGAGGAACTTATTCTCCAGGAACACAATCTGACGGTTCAGCATTTGATGTCGGTTTAAATGAACCTACTTCAGTTCAATTTAGCTCTAATGAGTTTACATTAGCTAATTCTGATGGATCATATGATACAGGTGATTACGAGATTGTTGTTGAGATTTCTAATCCTAGTGCTTCTGTAGCAACACAAGTAGAAGTAGTATTTACTGCTAGTGATTTAGGTAGTGCTGCAGATTTAAGTGATTACTCTGGAGAAGTATTAACTTTCAGTTCAGGAAGTACATCTCCACAAACTTCGGTTGTTACTATATCAAGTTCAGATATTGTGCTAGGTACTAAATATGACTTCGCTCTCCAAAATGTAAGTGGTGGAAATCTTGCATCACTTGGAGAAAATACTACGTTCACCTTAACAATTGGTGATCCGGGTAGTGTTCCATTAAATGTTGAGAATGATAGAGTTGATATTAATGTATCACCTAATCCAACTTCAGATGTATTGAAAGTATCAATTAATAATAACAAAGTTCTGAAAGCTTTTGTAATTAATGATATGAATGGAAGAAGTCTTGTAACTAAGTCAGTTGGTAGAGTTATAAATTACTTTGAGGTTGATGTAAAATCATTTAATAATGGTTTGTACATATTAAATCTTGAGTTTGAAGATGAATCAGCTAAACTTAAGTTTATCAAAGAGTAACTCTTTAATTTGAAGAAGATAAAAAAGGACCTTTTAAAGGTCCTTTTTTATTATCTTAAATCTATAAATTTCACTGCCAATTTTAAATTCACAAAAATATAATCTAGAGTTAAAGGTTGAGAAATCAATAACTTGATTTTTTTTAAGTTTTTTAATTCTTATAACCTCTTTTCCATTTGAATTATAAATCTTAAAATCATAGATATTTTTGTTATTAGTTTTAAGATTTAATTCGTTAGAAACTGGATTAGGAAATATATTAATAGCATCAGGTATTAATCCTTCGTAGTATAAAGGAATATCTTCTATAACATTAATTATTACCTGCGAGTTTTCAGATAATTCACCATCCGATACCTCAATAATTAAAATAAATGATTGAAAATTATTATAAGTTATCTCACTACCATTATCTACCCGAAGATTACCTTCATTATCAATTTTAAAGAAATTACTTTCATTCCCAGATAATATTGAAAATGAAAGATCATCCTCATCGGGGTCAACTGCATTGAGAGATCCAATAAAAAAATTATCTTCAGGGACTTCATTAATATAAAATAAAGTATCAGAGACAATTGGAGGATTATTATCTGGAATAACAATTTCATTACTAAAAATGATTTTAGCAGAAACAGGGAGATGATCAGATGCGTCATGAAGTGCATCAGCAAGCTCTTGACTAACTACAGAATTAGGCATTGTATTAATAGCTTGATTATAATGATTACCATCATTACCTAAAACCGAGTAACTATCTTTAATAAAAAATGTTCTATTTCCAAAAAATAAAGAATCAGAGAAAAGTATAAAATCAAATCGATCATCTAAACCTCCTGAAGCTCCCCCACCAAACTGAGATGTTCTTGGAGATTGTGTATGAATTTCAGCATAAATTGGATTATTGTATTTTCCTTCAGCATCAACTATATCGTTAAATTTTCCAAACCCTGTACTGGTTTGTTCAAAAAACTTTCTATATGCTGGTTCATCAGTTGAATAAATATTAAAATCACCTGCTGCAATGTAATAATGATCAGTATTCATTTGTTGGGTGTAATCAATTAACTGATTGATTTGATTAGCTCTCCTTGTTTCATTAGAAGATCCTGAACTAGCTTTCAAGTGCATATTAAATATAAAAAAAACTTTTTCTGTATTTATGTGACGTAATCGATACAGAAGAATTGGTCTTGGGTCACCAGGAATAGAGGATGTTGATAGTAATTCAAATTTATTCTTATCGTAGAAGAGAGCTTGATCGATATCATTTTCATCAAAAAATTCTGCGGATAAGTATCTGTTTTCATTATTTTGATTTAAAATATTGTTTAAAAAATTACTTACACCTTCTGAATTAGATAGTTCTTGTGTTATATAGATATCTGCTGATAACTCATTAATTACTTTTTTAAAATGTATATTTCTATCTGTATCGCCATCAAACCTTAGTAAATTATATGATGTAACTAATACGGTATCCTGAGAGAAAGACGAACTAAATTTTATTAACAGAAATAATAAAACGAATAATCTTTTCAACATTTAATTTTTCTAATTCCTAATAATGAACTTTAACTTTTTTGCTAAAGAATCTTCAAAGGTATTAAAAAAGATGAAATATAATCCATCTGATAGTTTTGATGTATTGACTAATATTCTATTATTAGAATTTTTAGTATATGAAAAATTTTTAATCTCTCTACCATACATATCAAATATTGTTATCTTATTAATTTTATGATTATTGATATTATTTATAATTAAATGATATGATCCAGGACTTGGATATATATTAATTTTATCATTTTTTTCAATGTATAAAGGTTCCGGAATTTCATTTATTATTTCAGGAAAAAGAAGAGGTCTTATATTACTTCTATTATAAAAAGTTGTACTGTTATGGTATACACCTTGAGCTATATGGAGTTTATGATTTTCTCCTAAATCTCCATAAAAATGTTTAAGATAGTTTGTAAAAACTGTTGCTCTCTCGAGTCTATGATTACCTTGGTACATAGCAGGACATGTTTTATCTAATGATGATGAATTAGGATTATTATCTCTTGACCCTACCCCATATGATATTTTTCTTCTTTTATATCTGTTAATTAATGTATCTATAGAATAAAATTTCATATACTGATTTAACATTTTTGTTCCGTACTTATAATTATCAAAAGTTCCACAATTTGTGCTGATAGGGGTTTCGAACTGGTCTAGAGTCCCATCAATTCTTCTCTCATCATTAAAATAAAGGTAAGATGAGGGAGATGCAACAATATATCTAAAGTCAATATTAAATTCATTTTCAAAAATTTCATGAACTCTGTTAGAAGAGGCGTATCGATTAATGAATTGACCACCTCCTGAAAAACCTGTTAAAACTATTTGTCTTAAGTTTGGAAAATTTTCCCCTAAAATAACTTGAGAAATTATATCATCCATCACCTCATAAGAACTAAATGATTCATCTCTAGGGTAAGCTCCAGATGAATTTGAGTTTGATCCTTCCATCCAACCTGTATCTTTCCAATATAAATGAAAATCATCTAAATTATTATCAATTAACTCCTGCGTTCCAATAAAATGGGGAGAAATAATAAGAGTCTCCAAATATTTATTTTCTGTATTTGCGGCTTGAATTATATCATTTTGTCTTGTTATAGCAGTTCTATTGTTACCGTGAAGAACAATAACTAACCTCTTAATATTATTATTTTTAAAATTAAGATTCGACGGAGAAAAGTAGGTTATTTTATATTCTGACTCACCAACAAGAAAATATTTTCCTGAAACCTCATTCTGAGAGAATAATTTAAAATAAGAAAATAATATTAAAAAAATGAAAATATTTAAAACTCTCATTGATTTACCTCTGTAGGTTCAAAAAATCCAGGTAAAGGAGAAGGTGTGTTAGGATTAGAATCAATTTCTGATTGCGGATATAAAAATCTCTCTGGGAGAAGAGAACCTGTATTAGGCTGAAGCCTAATTCCTACTTCTTCTTTCCTGGTTCTTCTTACATCATTAAAGCCCTCTATTTGACCAAAAAATGTAACGTATCTCTCTTCAAGTATTTCAATAAGTAAAGCATCCTCTTTAGAAACAGAATTTAAATTTTTAAATCCACCAATCTCAAAGTCTGACTGCAAATAAGGATTATATTTTAATGATAGAGTATCAAAACCATTATTCAAATATCCACCTGAAGCCATATACCCCCTAAATTCATTTAAATGACTTAATCCAGTATAAAAATTCTTTGTTCTAAGACCTGACTCTGCTAATGTCAGTAAATTTTCGGAGAATGAGACAAGAGGAAAACTATTTGATCGAGTAAAATAACCATTAATAAAATTTGGTCTACCATTACCTGAAAAGTAAAAGTTATATCTAGCAGTTTCATCAGTTTTTAAATTACCTCTATATTCGGGACTTGACGGATCTAATAAACTTAATATTTTTGTGTTTTCAGAGGTTAACTCAGAGCCTCTCGATCCAGTAAAAAACTGATAGTAAAGATTAGAATTTCCTTGAACTTCACCGTGAGTAGCAACTAAATTATCAGAACTTTTATCTATACCAAGAGAAGCATACTTATATGCTAAATCATATTCTTTTGTATGCATAAAAAATCTAGCCTTTAAAGTATTTGCAACTTTTATCCATTTTTCAGCATCGCCATTAAAGAAGATATCGCTTCCATTTATTGGTTTATTAATATCTAAATATAACTCTAGTATAGCTTCATTTAATAGAATTTGAACTTTTTCATAAACGATGGATTGACTTTCAAATTCAGGAGTTATAAACTCAATGCGTCCTGCCTGATCAAATGGTATATCGCCATACAATGAAGTAGCAACACCAAGTCCGTAGGCTTGAATAACTTTAGATATTCCAGTAATTATCCCTGATCTATTATTTTGAATAGCCTTATTTTCACTAATTATTGCATTTCGTAAGGAATTTATAAACATATCATTCCAAATAGCAGTAAAATCATTTGCTTCAACCAGATAATTATCAAAACCTTCGTGTTGTCTATCAGTACCTCTAAAATACCCAGACCATATACCAGATCTTCGCGTTGTCGCACCTTCATTAAAAAGAATTGTTCCTACCATAGAACCTGTGAGAACCAAATCCTCAGGGGCTTCCGATGGAGTATTAGGATTAATGTTTATATCTTCAGGTATCAGCATATCGCAACCGGAAACCACAAATAATAAAATCAAAAAATATCGTCTAATCATTTTAATAATTTATTGTTATTTTAAAAACATATGATTTTGTGCCAGGATTATTAAAATAATCTATACCCCTTGT
>CEOV01089426.1_pt1 | contig 10991 bp, 7 predicted proteins | sample 530631 | NCBI WGS metagenome assembly CEOV01 (sample SAMEA2620756, study PRJEB7988) | marine metagenome | isolation source: saline water (ENVO:00002010), including
CTGAGACAATTGAAAAGCATGTGGCTAGGATGTTTCACGAGGTGGAAAATGTGAATCTAGCTCATTCAGGTAGGGAGTTTTATAATGAGCATTTTACATACCTGGGTTCTCAATTTTTCAGCTTTTATTTCAATGTGCCCAACCTTACCGGAGATACTGGTATTGTTGAATCGAGGATTGCAGGAAGAACGCTTGGGACGACAAGTACATTCAATATGGACTGCGTTGGAGAGACATATACAACTGATGATATCGCTCTAAGTGAAAACAGTTTATTGATCGCAGCAAAGAGGAATTTGAGCATAGAAGCCCCTATGAGTGGTGATGGTGTTAGCGTTGAAATGACATTTGAGCCAGGAAATACAGAAGCTGAGGGATGGATAGATTTTGTTAGGCTTCAAGTGCCACAGGAGCTTAAATTCTATGGCGGTCAATTTCACATTAATGGGACTACAGAAATTAATGAGGGGGAGGCGTGTGAGTACTTATTGAGCGAAGCGGATGATGTTGATGGTGTTTGGGATATAACAGATCCGTTATCACCAGAGATTTGCTCAGTAGAAGGTATAGGTTCTGATGAGTTGAGTTGGGAAGCGCTAAGGGACACAACTAGAAGGTTTGTGGCATTCAGATTCAGCGCTGCTCATGGAGTTGAAGCGAGGGGAAACGTGCAGAATGTCGATTTACACTCATTGAAGGATATCGATTTAGTGATCATGACTTCTCCACTATTAGATTCGGCGGCTCACAGGTTAGCAACTCTTCACTCAAACGAGGGAATGAGGGTTGCGGTGGTGAATCAACGAGAGGTTTGGGATTGCTTTTCATCAGGTTCTCCTGATCCAACTGCTCTGAAGATGCTTATGCTAATGTTGAGGGATAAGGCGGAATCACCTGAAGATGAGCCTAAGCACCTTCTTTTAATGGGAGATGGGTCATACTTGAATAGAAACCTTCCAGCTGATGGGATGGATCTTCTTACTTATCAGAGTTTGAATTCGGAAAGCACGGTAAGTAGCTATGTGACTGATGATTATTTTGGGCTATTAGAGGATGATTTTAGTGATGCTCCAGGAGATAAGCTTGCTATAGGAGTTGGTAGAATTCCTGCGCCTTCATTAAGTGATGCCCTTGCTGTAGTTTCTAAGATTGAAAATTATCTGGGTGCACCAATTGATTCTACAGGAGTGGGAAGTTGCGTGGGAGATGATGAGTCTTCTACGTTTGGCGAGTGGAGAAATAAGATTCTTTTTGTGACTGATGACCAGGATGGTAATAACAACGACGGTTGGAGGCATATGTCTGATAGTGAGGTGCATTCAGATCACGTAGCTGAGAATTACAATGAATACGACATCATAAAAATCTACCCAGACGCGTATGTTCAGGAAGCTACTCCAGGTGGAGAGAGATATGATGAAGCTGAGGCAGAGATTCAGCGAAAGGTTGAAGAAGGGGCCCTGATTGTAGACTACATAGGTCATGGCGGTGCAAGAGGTTGGGCGCATGAAAGGATTTTAAATACGACGACTATCAGAGAGTGGACTAATAAGAACAGACTGCCTGTATTTATGACTGCTACTTGTGAGCTTTCGAGGTACGACGACCCAGAAGTGGAATCTGCTGGAGAGATGTTAGTCTTTAACCCCAACGGAGGTGCAGTAGGTTCTCTTACTACTACTAGAACTGTTTTCAGTGGAGGTAATCAGGAATTGAACACGGCCTTTTTCCAAACCGTTTTAGACGAGGATGAAGGCACGGGTTTAATGCGCTGTTTGGGAGATATCTGCAAGGACACGAAGAACTCTCCTGAAGTAACAAGCACTGTGAACATGAGAAATTTCTCGCTTTTAGGAGATCCTGCTATGATGCTAGCATACCCATCTCATAAAGTATTCTTTACAGAGGTGCCTGACACAATTAAATCGCTAGATCTTGTGACTATAAGCGGGTTTGTCGGTGATGAAAATGGAGAAGTACTTGAAGATTTCAATGGATTTATCTATCCTAAAGTTTTCGATAAAAGATCTTACTTAAACACATTAGATAATGACGAAGTTGCTGGGTCCTTCTCGTACAGCATGTTCAGAAATGTGATTCACAAGGGGCTATCTTCTGTAGAAAACGGAGAGTTTACATTCCAGTTCGTTGTGCCAAGGGATATCGATTACTCATACGGCAATGGTAGAATAAGTTGCTATGCGTTAAGTGGTGAGATAGACGCTCATGGTGCTTCTGAAGACTTCATTATTGGTGGCACTTCAGATTCAGTAGTTCCAGATGATGAGGGGCCAGATGTTGACCTCTACATGAATGATGAATTGTTTGAAAGAGGTGGAATTACTTCTGACGATCCGTGGCTTTACGCTAGGGTATTCGATGAAAGTGGAATCAATACTGTAGGAAACGGAATAGGGCACGACTTGAAGGCCGTTCTTGATGGTGAGTACGATAGCCCCTTCATATTGAATTCGTACTTTTCCGCTGATCTTGACACTTATAAAAGTGGAACAGTAAGGTTTCCTTTTAAGGATTTAGAGGAAGGGGAGCATCAGCTGATTTTGAAGGTTTGGGATGTCCAAAACAATAGCGCAACAGACACAACAGAATTCATTGTAGTCAACTCATTAGAAGTAGCACTCAATGAGGTAATAGCATATCCAAACCCTGCTTACGATGAGGCAACTTTTAGATTCTCACACAATCAGGAATGCAATGCTATCGAGGCGAGAATCGACATCTACGATTCTGAAGGAAGGTTTGTGAGTACTTATGAGACTGATTTGCACGCTCACGGATCGCGAACGGATTTGTACACTTGGGATTTAACCAATTCAGCAGGTGCAACTGTGAAAGACGGACTTTACGTCTTTAAAATTGAATTAAAAGCATTAAATGGCACAACGACACAATATGGAAGCAGACTTGTCGTTGTAAGGCCGTAATCCCGTGCCTACATTTGCACGACCTACATAAACCATGAAAAACTTTCATCACTATATAACGGTATGTTTAGCAGTAGCTACTATGATTTGTGGTAGCTCAACTGAAGCATATGCTCAGCTTACACCTGAAGAAGCTGCTAATGCTGTACAGCTAAATACCATTACGACAGCTGTTCCGTTTTTGATGATAGCGCCAGATTCAAGGTCTGGAGCTCTGGGTGACGCAGGTGTAGCACTTTCGCCTGATGCAAATAGCTTGCATTGGAATCCAGCGAAGATGGCTTTCACAGAGAATGAGCTTGAGATGAGTTTGAGCTACGCTCCATGGTTGAGAGCCCTTGTTGATGATATGAATCTTGCTTACCTCGCAGGTGTTAAGAAGACTAGCAGAAGACAAGCAGTTGGATATTCTTTAAGATACTTCAGCCTGGGTAGCATCACGTTTACTGATGAGACAGGCCAAACAATAAGAAACTTTGAGCCTGCTGAGCTTAGCCTTGACGCAGGATTTTCTCAGAAGTTTACTGATAAGTTCAGTGGTGGTGTAGCAGGAAGGTTTGTACACTCTAATCTTACTGGTGGTGTCACTTCTCAAGGAGCTAATACTAAGCCCGGTATTTCTGTAGCAGCTGATTTAGGTCTGTTTTATACAAACCAATATGCAGACTGGGGTAGCAAGAAAGGCCAATTCAATGTTGGAATGAATATCTCTAACATTGGAGCTAAGATGAGCTACACTAATACTGGCCGAAGAGACTTTATCCCAACTAATCTTCGTTTAGGTACTGCTTATGTCATGGAAGTTGACGATTACAACGATGTAACATTTACGGTTGACTTTAATAAGTTATTAGTGCCTACATCTCCAGCATACCACAGAGATAATGCTAATGAAATTGTAAGCGGATATTCTAATGATGTTGGTGTAGCAACGGGTATGGTTCAGTCGTTCTACGATGCTCCAGGCATTGTTACTTATGCTGACGACGGATCTTATAGCATTTACCCCGGAAGCCAGTTTAGAGAGGAGCTAAGAGAGATCAATATTGGAGGAGGAATCGAGTACGGATTCGCTGATGTTTTTGCATTTAGAACAGGCTACTTCTACGAGCACTACTCAAAGGGTAATAGGCAGTTTGTTACTCTTGGTGCAGGACTTAAGTACACCGTCTTCACTATTGATTTGAGCTACTTAATCAGCACTACTCAACAGAATCCTCTTGCAAATACTCTAAGATTTACTCTTAGAATGCAATTCGCAGATCTTGATGCTGCGCTTAACGAGGAGTAAATACGTTCACTAAAAGTTTTGGATATTAGAATAGGATATGGCTACGATGTACACCGCTTAGAAGCTGGTGAAGAATTGTGGTTAGGTGGACTTCTATTGCCTTCAGAATTAGGGGCAGTTGGGCACAGTGACGCAGATGTTCTATTGCACGTTATCTGCGATGCTTTGCTTGGAGCTCTAGCTCTGGGAGATATAGGTCAGCATTTTCCTGACACAAACTCACAGTACAAAGGGATAGACAGCAAGAAGCTATTAAAAGCAACTTGGAATTTAGTAAAGTCTAAGGGATGGGAAGTAGGTAATGTAGACTCTACAGTATGCCTTCAGTCTCCCAAGCTTGCTCCTCATATAAACTCAATGCGTGAGTGTATTGCTGGAATTTTAGGCGCAGATATAGATCAGGTAAGCGTAAAGGCAACCACTACGGAAAAACTAGGTTTTGTAGGTACAAGCGAAGGAATTAGCGCACACGCTGTCGTGTTTTTGAAGAAGGGGTAGAGAGTTACTCTTCGTTATCTTCAAAGTAGAATACTCTCAGTTGAGCAGTATCTCTTAAAAAGTCGACTTTCCTAATCTCCACTCTAGTGATGTTTAGGCCTGTTCTCTTCTTTAAATCGTCTATTAAATCTTGGTTTTTATCAGGAGTGATAAGCTCGATTTTCTCATACATGATAGTCTTTCGACTTTCGTGCTTTAAAAGCCAAATCTTCTCTAAACCATAGGTTACTGATATAATAAGAAGGTTTGTGAATATAAGCTCTGAATGACTAATCTTCTTATTTGCAAGGGCATTGATTACAGACACACCTATAACAATAAATAGATATGTCATTTCCTTAATAGGGATAGGATCTGTACGATATCTAATTATGCCAAATATGGCAAATAAACCTAAAGCAAACCCCAGTTCAAGCTTTACGTTTTCCAGCAAGAAACATAGGCTGAATACAGTAACACTTATCAATAGATAGGTGAATAAATAGTCCTTGTTTTTAGTGGCTGGGTAGTACAGGTAACGAACGATAAACCCAATTATTAAAAAGTTGAATACAGCTTTAATAAAAAGTTCAATGAAGTCATCGAAATCAATTAGTTCTGCTCCAAAAAATTCAATTTCTGAAATCCATATCATTAAATCTTTTGGCTCTTCTGAAGATGACACTTCTTCAACAAAAATATCGGATGAATCAACACTAAGGCTATCAGTCTCAAACTCTTCCTCAGTTGGTGATTTAGAATCCACTACTTCCAACATTACTTCGTGGGGGAAATCTTCTTGTGCGTATACAGAAGTTGGAGTAGAGGTAAATATTATTCCCGAAATAGCGAGAAGTGCAAATAAATTTTTCATGTGCTTATATTTTCTTGAGCAGAGTAAGCATCTTGTAGTACTTTGTCTAAATGTAAAAACTTTCTCTTGAAGTTGTTGATCTTCAGTTGAGGATACAACTTGGCAGTAGCCATGCAGTACTTGCTTATCCTAAAAGGATGAATCCTTTCTTTTTTTATTAATCTTATAAAGTCAGACGATAGATTTCTCTTCGCTTGCTTAACCTCTGCAATCACTATTTCGCCTAAGTTATTTTTATTCGACTCAACATCCTTGAATCTAAGGTTTACATCAATTGTAAGGCGTTCCTTTCTTAGTTTATGTACAAAGGTGATTCGGCTGAATTTGTTCCAATGTTGTGGCTTAAGAGTAAGACTCTTTCCCATTGTTTTATCTACGAATAGCTTGTTCTCGCCCTCTAAGCTATTTGGAATAGCGTCTACCTTGATTCGCTTTTTTATAGTCTTCCCCTTGTTATTCTTGCGCTTAACTTCTAGAAAAGAAATGCCAGAATCTATGTATTCTCTGAAGCGAACTTTATTTCTATTCGTTTTGCCGTTGTGATGTTGATGGTAAAACTGGAAGTCCTCAGTGTCGAAGTAAAGAGAACGATATGTGTTTAACCTTTTCCCTTTTATTTCAAGAACGTAATACTTATCGACTAGCTTAGGTAGGATTTTATGAAGCGTAGCAATAGGAAAGATAAACTTTGTGTCAGTTCTTTTCATCAGTTTTACCTCGTCCATTTGGGACAGCGAAATAGGCTCAAACCTCGATATATTTTGGGCTAAAGAATCCAATAGACAAAGGTGAATGAAAGAGATTCTAAGTTTCTAACGAAAAGTAGTAAAATCTTGCAGGTTTGCAAAGTTACGAACTTGTACTTTGATTATATCTTTGCCGCTACCATAAACTAGAACTATGGCTAAAAAGAAAGCAAATAAACTACCTCACTCAGAGGCTGTATACCGCAGGTGGTATCAGGAAATGTACCTAATGCGTAAGTTTGAGGAGAAGTGCGGACAGTTGTACATTCAGCAAAAGTTCGGCGGATTCTGTCACCTTTATATCGGTCAGGAAGCTGTACTATCTGGGATGAATGAGGCGATAAAACCTACAGATAGAGTAATTACAGCCTATAGAGACCACGCTCACCCACTAGTTTTAGGAACAGATCCTAAGCTTGTAATGGCAGAGCTTTATGGAAAGTCTACGGGGCTTTCTAAGGGTAAAGGAGGCTCTATGCACATGTTTGATAAGGAAAAAAATCTGTTTGGTGGTCACGGAATTGTTGGAGGCCAAATCGGTCTCGGTGCAGGAATCGCATTTGCCGACAAATACAGAAATGAAGACCATATAACAGTTTGTTTTATGGGAGATGGAGCTGCTCGTCAGGGAATCCTTCATGAGACGTTCAATATGGCGATGAACTGGAAGCTTCCTGTGATTTTCATCATAGAGAACAACCAGTATGCTATGGGTACTAGTGTTGAGCGTACTACCAACGTAACTGATATGTCTAAGATGGCACTCAGCTACGAAATGCCTGCTGAGACGGTTGACGGAATGAGCCCAGAGGATGTATGCGCTGCAATTCAGCGTGCTGCAAAAAGAGGTCGTAAAGGCGAGGGTCCAACACTTTTAAACATCGAGACTTACCGTTACAAAGGTCACTCGATGTCTGATCCTCAGAAATACAGAACTAAAGATGAGGTCTCTGAATACCAGGCAAAAGACCCTATCACTCATGTAAAGAATGTATTGCTTGAGCAGAAATGGATGACTAAAGAAGAAATTAAGGCAGTTGAAATAGATGTAAAGAAGCAGGTTGAAGAGGCTGTTGTCTTTGCAGAAGAAAGCCCACTTCCGCAACCGCACGAACTTTACGAAGACGTTTACACACAAGAAGATTATCCTTTTGTAAAGGACTGATTTAACTAAAAGAATTGAATCATGGCTGAAATTGTAAAAATGCCCAAACTGAGCGACACAATGACCGAAGGGGTTGTTGCTGCTTGGCATAAAAAGGTAGGAGACGAGGTTGAGAGTGGAGATCTTCTCGCGGAAATCGAGACTGATAAGGCTACTATGGAATTCGAGTCTTTTCAAGATGGATTCCTACTTTACATAGGAGTTGAAACAGGTGATACAGCGCCAGTTGATAGTATTCTTTGTATCCTTGGAGAAAAAGACGAGGATTATCAAGAGCTATTAGTTTCAGCAGAGGAAGCAGAACCAGCAGCTACGGAAGAAGATAAAGCTACAGCGGCGGCTCCTGCCCCTGTAACTCCAGTTTCGGTGAAGCCAGCTCCAGATCTAGATCCGGCACCTGCTCCTGCAGTGACACCAGCAGCTCTTAAATCGCCAGTGCCAGCACCTCCAATTGGAAATGATAGAGTTGTTGCTTCGCCACTAGCGAAAAAGCTTGCAGATAAATTGGGACTTCAACTTAATAGAATCCCTGGGTCAGGAGAAGGCGGTCGAGTTATTAAGCGCGACGTAGAAAACTTTAAGATGGCAGGTGCTACTGGCATGCCAGTTCTTACTCAAGAGAAATTTACTGAGGTAGGTGTAAGCCAAATGCGTAAAGTCATCGCTTCCCGTCTTGCAGAGAGCAAATTTTCAGCACCTCATTTCTACCTACAGCTAAGCATTGATATGTCAAATGCTATTAAGGCTAGAAAGGCAATTAACGATCAAGGCTTCTACAGAGTATCGTTTAACGATATGGTTGTTAAGGCTACTGCAATGGCTCTTAAGAAGCACCCAGCTGTTAATAGCAGTTGGCTAGGCGATCGAATCCGTTATAACGAGCACGTTCACATTGGTGTAGCTGTTGCGGTTGAGGATGGGTTGTTAGTTCCCGTTGTGCGTCACGCAGATGGTAAGTCGTTTGCAGGCATAGGTGAGGAGGTTCGAGAATATGCTCAGAAGGCAAAGGCGAAGAAGCTTCAGCCGGAAGATTGGGAAGGAAACACGTTTACGATTTCGAACCTTGGAATGTTTGGCATAGAAAGCTTTACTGCAATCATAAACCCACCAGATGCATGTATCCTAGCTATTGGGGGAATCAATGAAGTTCCTGTTGTAAAAGACGGCCAAGTGGTTCCAGGAAATGTGATGAAAGTGACTCTTAGCTGTGATCACAGAGTAGTGGATGGGGCGACAGGTGCAGGATTCTTGCAAGATTTCAAAAATCTTCTAGAGAATCCTGTGTTGATGTTAGTTTAAAAATATTAGATGCGGTAGATTGCATAAGCCGCATGTCTAATACACGACCTAACTCTTTAACGACTTCGATTACCTACCTCAAAGGGGTAGGTCCTAAGCGTGCTGAATTGCTTCAGGTGGAGCTGGGTGTGTTTACATTTTTCGACTTGATCCAGCATCTGCCATTTAGGTATGAGGATAGATCTAAGTTTTATAAGATTTCTGAAATAACAGCTGATACGACGTCGATTCAGCTGGTGGGAAAGATTAGGTCTAAGAAGATGTTGGGTGCTGGGAGGCACAGTAGGCTAGTGGCTATTTTTGACGATGGGAAGAAGAAAATGGAGTTGGTTTGGTTTAAGGGTGGAAAGTGGATTCAGAGTTCGTTGCCGCTCGATATTAACGTAGTGATATACGGTAGGCCACAGAATTTTAAGGGGAAGTGGAATATTGCGCATCCCGAAGTTGAGAGGGCGGACCAGTTTGAGAGCCGAGGTGGGGGCGGATTACACCCCGTTTATTCTTCGACGGAAAAGCTGACTTCGAGGGGTTTGCATAGTTCAGGGTTAGGCCGGTTGATTCGTGTTGCTCTCAGTGAGGTGAGGCGGGAGATTGAAGAGACGATGGGGGAAGAGATACTGAAGGAGTTGAAGATGCCGGGGAGGCTAGAGGCTTTTGATTTAGTGCATTCGCCTAAGACTCTGCAGGAGGCTGATAGTGCGTTGAAGAGGTTGAGGTTTGAGGAGTTGCTGTATTTGCAGCTGACATTATTGAAGCAGAAGCACTCTGTAACTGTGAACATGGAGGGCGTTAGGTTCGAAGAGGTGGGAGATAAGTTCAATGAGTTTTATAACGAGAAGTTGCCATTTGAGCTGACTGGAGCCCAAAAAAGGGTAATGAAAGAAATTAGAGCTGACCTGAATACAGGGGCTCATATGAACAGGCTTCTGCAGGGGGATGTTGGGTCGGGCAAGACTATTGTGGCGCTGATGACGGCGCTTCTTGCCATTGATAATGGGTTTCAGGCCTGTATTATGGCTCCTACAGAACTTCTGGCGAATCAGCATTTTAAGGGAGTGACTGAGTTGTTGGGCGAAATGGATGTGAGGGTAGAATTATTGACTGGGTCGGTTTCAAAATCTGCAAGGAAGCCCATACTTGAAGGGCTTGAGTCTGGTGATGTTGATGTGATAATTGGGACGCATGCCTTGATAGAGCCTGCCGTGAAGTTTGCTAATCTGGGATTAGCGGTGATAGATGAGCAGCATAAGTTTGGCGTAGCTCAAAGGAGTAAACTATGGGCTAAAGCTACGATTTCGCCTCATGTACTTGTTATGACAGCGACTCCTATTCCCAGAACTTTGGCGATGACGGCTTATGGGGATTTGGACTGCTCGGTTCTAGATGAAATGCCTCCAGGAAGGAAGGATATTAAGACTGTTCACAGGACTGATTCTGGGAGATTGGGAGTGAATGATTTTATAGAAAAGCAGATAAGTGATGGAAGGCAGGTATATGTTGTCTATCCACTGATAGAGGAGAGTGCTACGCTGGATCACAAGGATTTGATGGATGGGTATGATAGTTTAACCCGAAGGTTTCCACTACCTGAGTTCAAGATAGGAGTGGTGCACGGGCGCATGAAAGCTGAGGATAAGGAGTTTGAGATGCAGAGGTTTGCAAAAGGAGAGACTTCGATTTTAATTGCTACGACAGTGATAGAGGTGGGAGTAAATGTGCCCAATGCTACACTAATGATAATTGAAAGCGCAGAGAGATTTGGGCTAAGCCAAATGCACCAACTACGCGGTCGAGTCGGCAGAGGAGGAGAGCAGAGCTATTGCGTATTGATGACTAAGGATGAGTTTAGCAAGGAAGCTAGGCGAAGGCTTGAAACTATGTGTAGAACTAATGATGGTTTCGAGATCGCTGAGGTCGATATGGATATAAGAGGACCTGGTGATGTGACGGGAACTCAGCAAAGCGGAATTCCAGATTTGCAGATGGCTGATATAATGCGCGATAGAGACCTAATGATAACTGCGCGTTATATCGCTGGCAACATTTTGGAAGAAGACCCTCAGCTCGAGCTAGCAAAGCATCAGATATTAAAAATTAACTTGAATAGAATCTTGAAAGGCCGTCCCAATTGGAGTCGAATTTCTTGATATTAGCACCATGTCCTCGAAGAGACATTACATATTATTATTAGTAG
>CEOV01014400.1_pt1 | contig 10925 bp, 6 predicted proteins | sample 530631 | NCBI WGS metagenome assembly CEOV01 (sample SAMEA2620756, study PRJEB7988) | marine metagenome | isolation source: saline water (ENVO:00002010), including
ATTACATTGGAACTCAACCGACGCGGAGATGACCGAGTTAAGCGCACCATCGACGTCCCCTGGTATGGAGGCGGGATGTCTTACGGTTCCGTCTCTGTCAACGTCATGATGTCGCGTGCACTCAATGCAAAGAAGTGGAATACGCTAATGTCCACGGGTGAAGGTGGATACCCACCTCAATTGTACGAGTGCTCGGACCACGTCATCACTCAGGTTGCAACCGGTTACTTCGGTGTCGAAGAAAAATCAATTCAGGCCACACCGATTGTTGAATTCAAGTACGCACAAGGTGCGAAACCCGGATTGGGAGGACACTTATTGGCAACAAAAGCCGGAGAGGAAGTCGCCAAGATGCGCGGCAGTGTTCCGTTTGTTAGCCTGTTCAGTCCCTTCCCCTTCCACTCAACCTATTCGGTTGAGGACCACATGAAACATTTGGACTGGATCAAGACGGTCAACCCGACCGCGATGATGTCGGTCAAGGTCAGCACACCTCACGATGTGGACATGGTAGCTGTTGGATCGTATTATGCCGGAGCACACATCGTTCACTTGGACGGTTCCTTCGGTGGCACCGGTGCAGCACCTGAAATCGCCAAGAAAAACATCGCCATGCCAATTGAATTGGCAATCCCCAAGGTTCACAAATTCATGCAAGACGAAGGCATTCGTGACAATGTCACCCTCATTGCGAGTGGTGGTGTGCGAACGGCTGACGACATTGCCAAGGCCATTGCTTTGGGTGCAGATGGTTGTGTACTCGGCACCAGCGATTTGGTCGCAATGGGCTGTACTCGTTGCTCCAATTGTGAAGGTGGACCGAGTGGTCGAGGTTGCCCATGGGGGTTGACCACGACAGATGCAGAGTTGCAAGAATGGGTTCAGCAAGCTTGGGGTGCGGACCGATTGGACAAGTACTACACTGCGCTTGCAGGCCGATTGAAGGAAATTCTTCGTAACCTTGGATTGTCAAGTATCGGTGAATTGCGTGGAAGAACGGATCTGTTGCGCTACATGGCTGGGGGTGAATCTTGATGCATGCAAACATGCCAGGTACACCGAAGCAAAATGTGGACGTGGTGGGTCGCCCACGCGGCGACATTCCAGCAAATCCTGAAGCCGTGGTTAAAGCCCGCAAAATGCTGACCGATTCATTGCCAAAAATCGAGATGAACGAAGCCGATGCGGCCGAGGGCGGTTGCGGTGTGGTCGGGTTGGCCAGTGAAGTGCCGATTGCCGGTCGACATTTGTTCAAATCCCTTGAGCAAATGCGAAACCGAGGCAATGGCAAGGGCGGTGGAGTTGCAATGGTTGGACTCGACCCCGCACAATTCAATACCTCGCAAGAGGTACTCGAGGACTCATATCTCGTCGCCATCGCTTGGGTGAATGATGGACACAGAGAAGAAGTTGAATCGAAGTACATCAATCCGGTTTTTGATGTCCTCCATACCTTTGACATGCCCGTTCTTGATGATTGGAAGAGCTTGCCCGCGTTGGAAGTATGCCCTCCTGCGGTGACCTGCTATTGGGTCCGTCCGACGGAAGCAGGGATTGCGTCAATGTTTGACGAATCCGAACTCAATCCAGGTGATTTTGCCGATGAAGAAGCCATCCACTCCGAGTATGTTTACCGCAATACCCACAAGTTGAATGTCGAATTTTATGCACAAGATGGACGCGCTGATGCGTTCGTATTGAGTCATGGAAGAGACATGCTCATCTTGAAAATCGTCGGCTATGCTGAGGACGTCATCAAGTACTACTGCTTGGACGACTTTACCGCCCACGTCTGGATCGGTCACCATCGCTATCCAACTCGAGGTCGAGTCACACACCCTGGCGGAGCGCACCCGTTCGGACAAGGCATCGATGTGGCATTGGTTCACAATGGAGATTTCAGCAATTACGTGTCCGTCAAGGATTACTTGGCCCAACGCGGAATGGAACCGTTGTTCTTCACAGATACTGAAGTCGCCGCGCTTGGATTTGATTTGCATCATCGTGTCTATGGATATCCAATGGAATATCTCATTGAATCACTGGCACCTACCAGTGAATTGGATTTCGTCATGCTCCCCGAAGAGAAACAAAAGGTGTATGAGGCCATTCAGAAAACACACATTCACGGCTCCCCCGATGGACCTTGGTTCTTCATCATCGCACAAGGTGCGGGTAAAGGTCATCATCGATTGATTGGGATTACCGATACGAGCATGCTTCGGCCTCAAGTATTCGCTTACCAGCGAGGCGAGGCTGCCATTGCGTTTTGTGCCAGTGAGAAGCAAGTAATCGATGCCGTCATGGAAAGTCTCTCTGCGGAGGACTCTAGATTCTGGCGACGCTGTGATCGATATTGGAATGCTCGTGGAGGTTCGTATACCGATGGAGGTGCCTTCCTGTTTGATGTGACCAAAAAGGATGATGGGGACTTTGAGTTAATCATGACCGACAAGTTTGGTGGTTTGGTTGACACACACCCCAATGGCGATTATGCTGTGATGGATGCAGCCATGACCAGCGAGGTTGAATGGCCGGAAGACGGTGATGCAGTTGCACGTTTTGAGACCAGTGTTGAGGCGTTGCAAGGGATGGATTGGGCTGCAGCCAAGACCATGTTATCTGAAATCAATACCTACTCTCAACAAGTGAGTCGAACGGAAGCGATTGCATGTCTACAGTTGCTATTGGACCGGTGTTATTCCACTGGAAACCTACGAAAGAGCCGATGGTTGGATCATGTCGAGGACACCCTGGTAGAGATTCTACGCAGTAGTGTGTCTACACCTTGCGAGAATTTTGTCGGACAAAAGACACCAGGGCACCGTCCTGAACCGGAAAACACCGACCAAGCGATTGTGATCGACGCTCGCCCCTATCCAATTGAAGGACAGGACAGTTTGGCCCGCGAATTGGTGGAACTGCACAGCATGGGATGGCGCAACTTCCACGTTGTCCTTTGCCATGGACACCGATTCATCGGCAATGGATTTGGCATGGAAACCCATGATGTTCGCATTGATGTATACGGAAGTGTCGGCGATTACCTTGGCAGTGGAAATGATGGAATGACCATTCACATGCATGGGAATGGACAGGACCAAATTGGTCAGATTCACAAGCGAGGATCCACGATTGTCCACGGTGATGTTGGGCAATGCTATGGATATGGAGCCAAGGGTGGCAAATTGTTCATTCGAGGCAACGCTGCAGGCCGACCCATGATCAACAGTGTCGGCAGTCCGAAACTGGTCATCAACGGAACCGCTCTGGATTACCTTGCAGAATCGTTCATGGCAGGAGATCCACTAGAAGGCGGTGGATTTGTCATCATCAATGGAATCGAGTACGATGAGAAAGGAAACCTCCAGTCCATGGAAACCCCTTATCCAGGTGGCAACTTGTTCAGTCTATCGAGTGGTGGAGCCATCTATGTTCGTGACCCACACAGCCGTTTGAGTGCAAGTCAACTGAACGGTGGAGATTTCACTGATTTGACCGATGCTGATTGGCAAATTCTAGAGCCCTTGCTAATGGAAAACGAGGTTCACTTTGGAATTCAATTGGCGGCCCTGTTAACGGTTGAGGGTGAAGTTCGGGCACCGGGTGAGGTGTATCGAAAGATCATCCCGCTGAAGAACAAAGCACTGTCTGTTGAGGATGGTTGGGCTGCCAAGCACGATTGATGAATCGTAAACCGTAAAGAAGGGGCGACAAACGCACCTCCATGCCCAAGGTTCGCAAGCCGAAGCGAGGTTGGCCTCGTATTCTCAAGCCGCGGCGGATGCGCCGACGGTTTCGTGAACCCAACAGTGGCCATGGGCTTCCACCATGTCCGCATTGTGGGTTGTTTGCCATGAAAAGAGACGATTCACGAAGTGAAATTTACTGTACAGAATGCGGTGGAATTCTGGGGAACTGAACAGAGAACTCTTGACCCCGTGTCCATTCGCATCAATCCCGCTGTGATGATGACTTGATGCTCGCGGCTCTGCCGCTTGATTGATGGGCGAGCTGAGCGGGACCCTCAAATGCTACCATGTGTAGCCTCCTACATGCAGCCGGGAGTACCGCAAGTGCCCACCGGCCCTCAGATTGTCGGCATGACACAGCAACCACCCGGCACCACATTGGTTTTGCAAGAAGCCGTTCAACTGTCCCCTGCGCCTTCAAATTTGCAAATGGCTCGACCGAGTAAACCGTGGCGAATGTATGGCCGTATTGTCGGTTTGGTCATTCTCTTGTTCATGTTTGAGACTTTTTTCTTCTATGGTTGGGCTTTAGCGATGTATGGTGATGCTGCATCGGGTGCAATTTCATTCATCTGCGCAATCCCATGGTTACTTTGGGTCGTGGGGGTCCGGAAACCCAGAGCGGTATTGCTGGAAAGAGCAGTTCCTGACACCAATGGAACTCAATTGCATGTCATTACGACACAAAGTGGATCGCTTCAAACGCCAATGCCAACAAGGTTTGATCGGCACCTGATTCGTGATGATTCGGTATTGGATGTACCCTCAACCATCGCATCTTGGATCGTATTCACATTGACGATTATCATTTCAATCGGACTTTGGGCTACGATTATTGTCGGAAGTGAGATCGCCATTATGTTGGCATTTTTGGCACTCATTCCGGTTATTGTCGTTGGATTTAGTATTCCTGTAATGGCGTGGTGGTCCCACTCAACCAATCGAATTGGATTGCCAACCCGACGCCGCGACGCCGAAACATGGTTGATGGCAGGCATCTTCTCAACCATTCCTGCCCTGTTCATCAACAGTATTTTCTTCCCGGAAATTGTGCTTTTGTTTGATCCTGATATCAGCGCCGAACAGATGGAAAATCTCGGAGCAGTGATTTCGGCCCCGGTGGGCGAGGAAATTTGCAAGGGATTGGCCATCCTGTACTTTGCCTCCAAAATCAAGTCTCCAAAGCATGGGTTCCAAATTGGATTTACCGTGGGTTTGGGTTTTGCAATCCTAGAGAATTTGATGTATGTTCTTGGTACAGCTGGAAGCCCGATGACCATTTTCATTCGGGGAATTGGTTCAATTCCAGGACATGCCGTATGGACCGGATTAACAGGAGGTGCGATCGGTTGGACAATGATGAACAAAAGAGCCAATGATTTGCACATTGCAGCACGGGCTGGGATTCAAATTAAACCCCCTGAAAGTGAGCCTATACAATGGAAATTGGTGGACAACAAAACCGGCGCATTGATTGAAACCGCAGGTCAAGAAATGCAAAGCGGAGTGGCAGTCACACCATCGGGCATTGAAATTTGGAAACCGATCGAAAGCATCATTCAGAAAGATCCTGTACTGAAAATACCATTACCAAAAAACATCTTTTTTGCATTGATCTTGGCCATGGTCGGTCACGCCTCATGGAATGGGACGTTTACCGTATTCGCAATCTATGCTGAAAATACAGGGATGGCCCTCATGGTTGAAGTCATATTGTCGATTTTCATCATGGCTGCAATGGTCCTCGGTGTATTGGTCATAGGATCGGGTTTGTTACACAGTGTTCGTTCTGCACCTGATGGGTCTCAAGTGGACGATTACCAATCTGAATTGGCTTCGATTACGGCTGGAAACCAATCCTAGAGAAGTCAGTGATTTCTGTGACTTACAGTCAAAACATTGAACCGCATTCTCCATTTCAAAAGGTCGGCGGATTGGAATGAATCTCGAAATGGTGGGTGGATTTAACCAAACAAACCTGCTGATTTCAGTTGCGCTGGTCATGATCCTAATGGTGATCAGTCGAATTCGAAAAATTCTCAATGAGTCGGGTACTTGGGCGGCCGCAATCATGGGACTTGTAGTCGCCATCGGTGGCCATTGGACTTGGTTGGTCACTCTACTCGCATTTCTAAGTGCAGGGTTCTTCGTGACTCGATGGCGATATGGTGAGAAGAAAGAGATGGGATTCAACGAAGGAGAAGATGGTGAACGCGATTGGACCAATGTGATTTCAAATGGGGGTGTGCCGATGCTCATTTCTCTGTATGCATTCATGACTGAAGATTGGCAAGAATTGCTTCCAATCTTCGTCGCTTCCGTCGCCGTCGCCACCTCCGATACTTTCGCTAGTGAGGTTGGCTGTCTCGACAAGCGAGTCTACATGATTACGACTCTCAAAAAATGCGAACCTGGACTGAATGGAGGGTTCAGCCCCAATGGGCAAATCGCAGCATTGGTCGGTGCACTTCTGATTTCATTGGTTGCCACGGCATTGGGAATGTTGGTCGGTGCTGAAGCCCTTTCATCTCCTGTGGAGTTCATTGTCAGCATCTCAATCATCGGCTTTTTGGGTTGCCAGGTCGATTCTTTACTCGGTGCACTGCTCGAAAATCGCGGGTACATTGGCAAAGGAACAGTCAATACATTGGCCATTGCAACAGGGGCAATAATCGCCTGCTATTTTCATCCGATTATTGGATTTTGAACGGCGGCCCTTAGGGCCGCCGGATTCATCTATGCGATGTGTTTGGCCGAATCATGCATCCGAGACCCGAGGTTCGCCCCTTGCGACGGATGCTGGTCCTATTCGTGGTCTTGCTCGCAATGCTGGCGATTCCTGCCCAAAGTACAGCCGATGATTTCCCGACGGGACCTGGACTCGATTGGCAATTCCCAGATTCCCATGGAATGTACATTGTCGGTGCGGGAGAACAAACCTCGTTGGACCGTACATTGCCCAGTGAAACCGGGCAACCCGATGGAGATCTTGAGTTTGGATATTTCCCGACCCCACAAAATTTGCTTTCAATCACAAGTATTCCTGCAACCGAAGCGACGTTGATTCAAGGGAATCTAACCGTGCAACTGTATGCGGGGCTATATGCTCAGGGGACACAATGCAAGGGACAAAATTTTGGATTTGGCGCTGGTGAAACCACATTCTATGCCACAGTGATGGTGGGCAGCAGTTTGGTGCTTGACAATGAACCGAGTGAACCACAATTTTTGGAGTATGATTGGAACAATGCGCAGTTATTCACCATCACAGCTCCCATTGACACCATGTTGAATATCGACGATACCATCACACTCGATTTGTCGGTTCAACACAATTGTAACGCGGCAAATGGGCACTTGTTTTGGGATACGTATGACTTGCCCAGTGGCATTCAAATTGATGCAGAAATGCTGACTCCCTCGCTAAACATCTCAGTCAGCTCAAACGGGCTACCCCGAATTGAATTCACACCCCATTCACCCTTTGGTTCAGACGACTACAAGGAACTCAAAATCGATGTGATTGGCCCACTCGACTCATGGGAGCAAGGTGTGCATTACCCGATTCCACCGGAAGAGGAACAATTCCAAGATCGGTTTACCATGGATGCAGAAAAACCACCTCATGGGTCAAGACAAACCGATACTGGAAAGATGGCTTGGACTTGGATTACAAAAGATCCACTTGACCAAGGGATGTATGTGATTGACGTCTGTGCGACAATGGCAGATGGCATTTACACCATTGATTGCCATTTGGTCGGAGTATTGCGATTTGAGGTTGAGGAAAGCCCCAGCGCTTGGTTGGAATCAGGGTGGTTTGCGGTGATGCCGGTCCTATCGGCACTGGGATTATTCGGATTCTTCTTCCAAACTCGAATCCCACCTTGGCCGGCTTTGTTGGTGATTGCTCTATTGGCAGCAACCACAATGGCTTCCTTGACGGCCCTGCCAGACATTGGACCAGGGGAGCAACAAAACGAATCCAGTGCCCCCAATTTTATCTTGCTCAAACACGGCAATGGTAGTGCGAATCTCGGAGATTTACTCGATGGAAAGGATGCGCTGATTCTGGGTGTATTCACTGCCGGGTCTCCTTCTGCAGATTTACAGATGCAGGACTTCATTGATGTTCGTGAGAAATTGGGTGATTCGGTTTCCTTTGCTCAAATGATTACTGGAGAAAGTGTCGAGATTTACGATGGAGACAGTCATGCTGCCAAATTGAATGGTTCTTGGCCGTTGATGATTGATGAGGCCGATGGTGCCGTTGCCAAGCAACTCCCCAATGGAATGGAGGATAGTGTCATTGTGATTGACTCTGCGGGATTCATCGTCGCATGGCACTCGTCAACAATGAACCCTATTGATATCGAAAAGTCGGTTGATATCGCAAACTCTGGCGGTGGTCGAACTCCACTTGAGTTCTTGCAATTGTCAAGTGTTTTGGTATTCCTTCCCTTGTTGCTTCTCGGATTGCCTAAGGAGCGAATTGAGGCGCCAGAAACGGTCATGATTCCGGCAGCCGGTTGGTTAGGGACGATCGGTTCTGCTGCGATTGGCTTCACCATTTGGGCGCTACCCGTTGCCATCTTGGGCACCATCGGTGCTTCGATTTGGATTTGGGTCCAAGCCGTACTCATCGGTTGGCTATGCTGGCAAACAATTGCCATGCTGATTTGGCAACGGATCCCCGAAGTAGATTGGATCTCAAAACGAACATACAATCTGCTCTCTGAAGACTATAGAGCGTGGCGTTCCGAGGAAATGTGGTCATGGGATACACGCATGGGACACTGGTTGGCCTGGCTCACTTGGCTCGCCATGCCGACCCTTGTAAGCCAAGGATTTGGTTCAAGAATGGCCGCCGGAGGCATGGGATTCTTGACCGGACCACTGATGCTGATTGCATTCATCTTCATGGCCGGGATTGTGTCTCTACTTTTCCGACTCGTCGCATCTTGGGGTGGACCATTGTCTCGCCTCGGAGGCACATTGGCTAGACCTGTAGTCGTACGCAGTTGGGGAGCCATCAACGTCGGAATCGTAATCTGGCTCATCCTCTGGTTCAGTACCAGCAATCTACTGGGATGAATCACAGTTTTGAAACCAAGTCAAACAAGACTGCTTTCGGATCATCTGCCTTGGTAACACCACTGGCTAGAAGCACGCCTTCAGTTCCCAGCTCAATGGCCTTGGCCACATCCGCACCGTTCTTGACTCCCGCGCCACAGAGTACGCGGACATTCGAATTGGCTGCCTTGACAACTTCAGCGGTACCCGACACAATGCCCGGATCTGCAGTCGTCACACTGATGTCTCCACCAATGAGTTCTGGTGGCTCTACAGCGATGAAAGTTGGAGAAAGCGCAGCCAGTGCCCGAGCTTCATCGATGTCTGCAGCGCACGCGCACACGGGGAAATCGTCAGGAAGTTGAGCGAGTAGTGACTCGACATGGCCCATCTCGACCTTATGCTCTGCGTGGTTTATGATCGAGCCTGTAGCACCATAGCCCATTGCAGTCTCTGGATGCAGCCAGCCTGTGTTTGAACCCCAACCGATTGGATCCAGATGTTGGGTCCAAACTTCGAGAGACGGAGCGGCAGCCTTGACAGCACTCAAGTCGAACGCAGAGACCACGGCAACCATCGTCGCATCTGTCGTTGCATCGACTTCAGCCATGGCTTTGGCAAGAGTGACCGCGGCATCTCCTTGGGCTGAAGCATATGTTTTGAAATTGACAACGATGAGGGCGCTCATCAAACCCTGCGACAGGAAGGAAGATGTTCAATCTGCCGTCGGGAACATACCGCCATTTTGCGCATGGCCAGCAGGAACGATTGCATCATGATCAACGACGACGTTTTGCAAATTACAACCTTCACCAATCTGAGCGTTTTGTCCAATCATGCAACCTGATATCGAGGTGCCTGAACCAACGGATACTGAATTTAGTAAGGCGCTACTTACAATGTTGCATGCATCTCCAATATTGCAATCAGAATCGACTGCGGAGCCCGATACTTTAGATGTTGAATCTACGACCACACGATCTCCAAACCAGTTGCTCTGTTCTGCAGAATTACCACGGACCCAAGCTTGGTTTACAATGGATGTTTGAACGGCTTCAATGTAGGATGGAGGGGTGCCTGCATCCACGAAATGGCCCTCGAATGGGAATCCTGACAACTCGCCTTCTTCGGCAAGGACTGGGAATACCACGCGCTCCATGCTGAATGCGCCTTGGGGCATTCGATCGAATACTTCGGGTTCGAGCAGATAGGTACCTGCGTTGATGAGATTGGAATAGGCTTCTTCGCGCGGAGGTTTTTCCTGGAATCGACGAATACGAGTCGAAGTTGAATCGAAATCGGCGACTCCAAAGCGACTGGGGTCTTCGACCTCCCACAAAGAGATTGAAGCAAGTGTCCCCGATGCTTTGTGTGCAACCAACATTTCATCGACTCGCAAACTGGTCAGCAAATCTCCATTGATCACGCAACAGGTCCCCCCACTAAGATGCTCGCGGCAATTGGCGATGGCTCCACCCGTCCCGAGGGGTTCCGTCTCCTCAACGATGACAACTTCGTAGGGTAAATCAAGTGACGCGAAATGTTCTCGCATTTGCTCAATTCCATAGCCGGCTGCAATCAGCACTTTGTCGACCATCGCTTCGGGGAGAATACTGACAACATGCTCAATCATCGTTCGATCTAGAATCGGAATCAGTGGTTTCGGGACATGCAAAGTCCAAGGACGCAAACGCGTACCGAAGCCTCCAGCCAATACGATGACGTCCATCGACCATCCGAGGTGGACTTCCCTCAAGTGCCTTGCTGACCGTCGATGATTCTCAAGCGGGTGTGGCGGAGTGTTCAAAGAGCGACTTTCGGTCGAGCGCCCATGAACATCCACGAGTATCAGGGAAAGCAACTGTTCCGAGAAGCAGGCTTGTCGGTACAAGACGGAGTGCATTGTATGTCGGTCGACGAAGCCTTGGCTGCCTACGATCGTTTAGGCAGCAAGGTTGTCGCTGTCAAAAGCCAAATTCACGCTGGCGGCCGAGGTAAAGGTACACTGTACCATCCTGAGAGCGGTGACATGGTCATGGAAGGTGGAGTCAAAATCGCCTTCAGTCGGGAAGATGTTGAGAAATATGCTGAAAATATTCT
>CEOV01015473.1_pt1 | contig 10789 bp, 9 predicted proteins | sample 530631 | NCBI WGS metagenome assembly CEOV01 (sample SAMEA2620756, study PRJEB7988) | marine metagenome | isolation source: saline water (ENVO:00002010), including
CAAATATAACTTCTGCCAATTACAACAGCGGGGGTGAAAGTATAGGAGATAAGCATAAATTTTCAGATAAATTTTCAAAATTTTCATTACCTATTCTAGTCGCATCATTTTTATTCACATTTATTCTAGCTATTCAACTCTATCCTCTTCCCTCTTTTAATACTGAAATCGCAGAATTTGCCCCTTCAGATTCAGCTAGTGAAGCAGCCGAGGAATTTGGTATTGAGATGGGCAATCAAACTAGGCAAATTGTTGTTAATGTTGAACTCAAAGATGGAACTAATGTTTTATCTATAGAATCGCTACAGATGCAGCAAAACGATTACCAAAAATTAATACAGAATACTCCAAATAATGGTTCAGAAATAGATAAAATTATTGCTATCTCAGAAATCGTGAATTTAGCACTCAATGAAAATGACAATGGAAGTAATATTTCTACTGTAAATAATTGGACTGATTTACTTGAAAGAACAGTTCCTGATGATCTCGGAATTTCAGAAATATCTTCTAATGAGCAAATTTTAGCATATGGAAACTTTGTTAAATCTGCCCTGATAAGTAATGATTTAGTAAGTTCTGGTTTAGAATCTTGGATTGATGACAGAAATACTACAAAAGACCCCACTCCTATTGCAAAATCAACTCTTTGGATAATTGACATCAATCCCGATCTGAGTCCAGAACAATCTAAGGCCACGCAAGTTGAATTGAGAAATATACTCAATCAAATTTCATCAGAATCTGAACTAACATATTCTGCAATCTCTACAGATATTATTAGTCATGATGTAGATGAAAGTACAATGAAAAGTTTGGCATTATTAATATTATTAGCGCTATCAGTAGTTGTAATAGTTTTATCTTTAGCATTTAAGACAATCACTGGGGTTTTATTTCCTTTAACGGGATTATTAATGGCTCTTACTTGGACTTACGGACTACTTAGTGCATTTGATGTACAGTTTACGGCTTTAGATGTAGCAGTTGCTCCTTTAGTATTGGGTTTAGGAATTGATTACTCAATACATTTGCAAAGAAGATATGAAATTCATCGTAATGACGGTCAATCTACTGTAGATGCTTGGTTAAACTCTGTTCAAAATTTAGTATTACCTATCTCATTAGCAGTAATTACCACAGTTGCAGCATTTATGGCCAATTTATTTTCACCTTTACCTCCTTTGAAATCATTCGGAATCTCTTTATCACTAGGTGTTATTAGTGCCTTTTTTTGTTCTACTGTGATTGTTGGATGTATGCATGTTGTCGGTGAAAGAGTCTCTGGTGGAAAATTATCCCTTGCATCTACAGGCTCGCTCGGAGATAAGCTAGCAGAATTTATGAAGTTTCAAAATGAGCAAAAAGCCATAATAATGATAATTACAGGACTTTTAACCGTAAGTTCTGTTTTTGGAGCCATGGTCATAAAAACTGAATTTGATTTAACTGATTTTCTTGATGATGAAATGCCTGTAATGGAATTAAGGAGCCATTTAGAAGACACTTATGATTATTCTACAATTCAGATGATTTATGTTTTGATAGAGCCATTAGGTTCTAAATATTCAATAGATAGTAGTGATAATCTATTAGATTCAATGCAGTATCTAGATGATACACTACCTTTAACAAAGGGTGTAGTAAAATCCTCTGATAGTTCTGATAGAACTCAATATAATGGTATATACACCATTATACGTGATGCATTGGAATTAGATCCTACTTGGGGTGAATCATTCAATTTGAAATTATTTGGAGATGAGGTTGGAAAGATAGATTCTAATGAAGAAATTGATTTGGGCTTAGCCTTATTGGATTTATCTGAAAATTATACTGTTGGAGATCCTTTAACAGGGTCTACTTGGCAAGAAAGAGTTAACGATGCGGCATTGATTGATTCAGATGGAGTAATTAAAAAATTAAGGATTAGTATTTATGTTAACTCAGGTACAAATGTTGAAAATACTGAAATTGTAAAGGATTTAAGGGATAGAGTTGATGACGTATCAAACCAATTAGCTCTTGATGGTGCAGTAGTACACCTTACAGGAGATATGGTGAAGATTGATACTGTTTTGACTGGTATGACGAACTCTCAAGTACAATCAACTTCAGTAAGTTTAATTGTTTCATTTTTTGTTTTAATGTTATTGACACGTAGATTTACGCCCGCATTAGTTGTAATTGCTCCAGTAGGTGTTGCTGCTTTTTGGGTGGTTGGTTCTATGGCTGCTTTAGGATTGCAATGGAATGTTTTGACAATCATGGTGTCTGCACTTACAATAGGAATTGGAATTGATTATGCTATACATGTGTGGAGAAGATTCGAGGAAGAAATTAAGGATACAGATGATAATTGGAAAGCAGTTAGCAAGATGCATTCATCTACTGGATTGGCATTATTAATGTCTGCTGGAACAACAATTTGTGGATTTGCAGTTCTGACATTATCGCCAATGCCGGTGGTTAGAGAATTTGGTTTGATAACTTCTTTGACCGTATTTTTCTCTGTAATTTTATCATTAGTTGTCTTACCAGTATTACTAGTTGAATCTAATGAAAAATGACGCTAGATTGCTTCAATTAATTCATTCATGTCCATTCCTTGTTCTTTTGCGATTAAAAGTAAACAGAGTGAATTTGTAATTTGTCCCAGGCTTCTTTTTTTTCTTTTAGTTCTTCTAATCACTTCATCTTTTAAAATACCTGTTTTTGCAGAAATATATCTTGCTAATCTTCTTTCTTTACTGGTTAAACTTTCTTCTGAAGTAACAAACGTTTTATGTATTCTATGCTCATTAATTTCTTGTTTGTTATTATGTGACATCTCAGGCAATTCTAACAGTATGCTATCATTGGGATACCATCCAAAATTGATATTCTCAAGATCAATATTAAAATTAGGGTAGAAAGAAAGGTTATCCTTAATTATCCATTTTTTTTTTAGCAATTCGTCAATTAATTTATCAGCGTCAGAAAAACTCATCCATTGTGTATCAATACTCCAGAATCTTGTTAAATATTTTTTTGAAAGCAGTTGCTTAGGGGAATTCATCCAAGTCATACTAATTAGATTAGTAATTTGCTCGTTTATACCTTTCATATTATCTCTCCAATGATTCTTGTTGAGATTTACACCAACCTAGTATGTTTATATTATTATGTGATAATTTCTCATTTGAGACTGATGGTGCAATATACCAATCATACTTTTTACCAAGTTTTAAATCAATTTTATCAAAAAACTTTTGGATGTCTCCTGGATTAAATCCAATAATTAATACAGGCCTTTGAATTTCATTTTTTAGCAGTTCCAATCTTTTAATGATGCTCTCTATAGATTTATTCAGTGAAAACTTTGTTATGGCATTTTTACATAATGCATGTGCTATTTTCAGTTTTGACAACTCAATCCAACCGTCTATAGTTACATGAGTAAAACCTAGCATTACAGAATCTACTAGTGAACCGTAATCAGCATTTTCGGGGTCCCATATTGAATTTGGATGTAACTTGGCAATTTTTCTAATTCGATTCATATTAAAACCATCTCTTTCATGTAATAGCATTTTTTTATTTTTTAAATCGATTGAATCGGGTTTTATTGCTCCAGGGTATAGATTTCCGTTGTGAAAAACAAATCTTTCGAAAACTTGCATATTTCTTCCCTATTTATTACCTGTATTAGTGAGGGTTATTGAAGATGACACCTTGCGGGGTTTGAATTGGGACATGTCGAAATACGTAGCAAGGCATCCAAGAACTGGAAAGCCATTAGCTTTAGAAAAAGATGTTGAAGTAGAAACATCGTTAAAACCACCAAAATCAAAGTGGGATGGTTACGAATTGAGTATTTTTGAATTAAAAGAATTATATGAAAATATTTTACCATTAGCAACTGGTAAGATATCTGAATACGAACTAAATCATTTAGATGTAAATGACAAAAAAATAAAATTAAATCAAGTAGACGGGATTAAAGCATTACCTCGATTAAATTCTAAACACAATGACGAAATATATGATGCTTTAATTTTAGGGCTTAATGATTCACTCGTGGAAAATCGTATTGCTTCTTTACAGATTTTACATATATGTGCATGTAGAAAACCTGATGGTTTGTGGGACATTTTAGCTGAATTGTTAGATGATGATGATGCAAATGTACGTAATACTGCGATAAAGTCACTAATTGCTTCGGTTCCAATTTTCCCCTCTGGTTGTGAGGTTTTACTATATATCGAATTAAGGCACGAATTAAAATATCGAAGAGATGGTGCTTGGAAGGCATTGAATGAATTATTAAAAAAATGGCCAGAAGCTGCAATGTCTCATTTGGATATTTTATCCCGGGATGATGACGTTGATTTAAGAAGAAGGTCTTCAAAATTACTTTCTCATGTTGCTAATAGAAAATCAGCGATTGCATGGGATTTAGTTGGTTGGGCTCTACAAGATGAAGATGATCAAGTTAGGGATAATGCCTCTAAAGCAATTCGTACTGTCACAAATCATGAACCTAGACAAGCATTAATCTTTGCTGAGACTGCATTATTTGATACATTCCAACCAGTTAGAAAAAGAGCAGTGCAGGCTTTAGAAAGATTAGGGGCAAGTAGTAGAGTAAACTCATTAATCATCAGAGGGTGTAGGCATTCAGATTTAGAAATTAGAAGAAATTGTATTAAAATGCTTCCAAGATTGATGAGTGAAGATGAATTAAGAGATCTTTCATTTGAATTATTAAATAAAGAAAAGAACACAGGGTTAAAAGAGATATTAACTGAATATAGCAAGGATGATCAACTAGAAGGAACTGAATTTGAAAAGAATAAATTTCTTGCACCAGCTGAACCCGTAGATCCATTAGAAAAAGAAATAAACAAGGATTTAAACAAGCCATCTAATGATAAAAAGGGTAAGGATTAGAATTCTGTTTACATCGTCATCGTTAATATGGAGATGTTTGTGGCCGAGTCATAGGTGTGAGAATGAGTAGTGGAAATATGAATTCAAATATTGAAAGATTTGAAAAAATGTGGGATGGCATTACACCAAATGGAGTTAATAGAACTAAAGCTCAAAAATTTAGACAATATATTCTAGAGCATGTTCGTCAAACAGGTCGGCCAATGAATAAGGAAAATGCATTGAAATACTGGACAGGACAATTACAAAAAGAAATTAAAGAAAGTGAAATGCTTTAATTGAGTTGAGTCAATGCAAAATAACACATTTGAAAGCTTCGGTATTTCAAAGGAGATACTAGATTCAATAAATAAGAAAGGATGGAAGAATCCAACCGATATACAAAAAGATTCAATTCCATTTGCATTGAGTGGGCAAGATATACTTGGTCAAGCAAAAACAGGATCTGGTAAGACAGTATCGTTTGGAATACCAGCAATTGAAAAATGTATTGAAAATAAGAAATTACAAGTATTGATTCTAACACCAACTAGGGAATTGGCCTCACAGGTATATGAAGAGATTAGTTGGCTAAAAGGAGAAAGAAATTTGAATATAGCTGCATTTTATGGTGGTGTTGGTATTGAACCCCAAATAGAAAAATTAGAATCTGGATTAGAACTTCTCGTTGGAACGCCAGGGAGAATCATTGATTTAATTCGTAGAGGAAATATTGATACATCTAGCATTGAATTATTTATTTTAGACGAAGCAGATAGAATGTTGGATATGGGATTCTTTCCCGATGTAGAATGGATTATTCAGAAATTAAATCCCGAAAGACAAACATTGTTGTTCAGCGCTACGTTCCCTCAAGAAATTTTACATTTGTCTTCCGAATTTATGAAAAATCCTGAACATATTCTAACATCTGAATTAGAGTTGGAGATTCCTGAAATTACTCAAAAATTTAGTAAGATTGGAAGAATAAATAAAAGCTGGGCATTGAATAATATTCTATTGGAATTTAAATTCGAGGGTCAAGTACTTGTTTTTTGTAATACTAAAAGAATGGTTGAGATGTTGGAACAAAGATTTAGTAAAGTTTTAGATAAAAAAATCTCTTCATTACAAGGAGATATGTCTCAAAATGCCCGCGAGAAAGTAATGACTAAATTTAAGTCAGGAGAGATAGATCTTTTAATTTCCACTGATGTTGCAGCTAGAGGTTTACATGTTGACGGAGTTAACTTAGTTGTTAATTATGATTTACCAACACAAGTAGATAGTTATGTACACAGAATAGGAAGAACAGGAAGAATGGGTAATTCGGGTCTTGCTTGGTCTCTAGTTTCATTTGAAGAAACTTCTATGATTACAATGTTGAAAAATGTTCATGGTCTTGATTTAATAGAATCAGAAATTCCAGAAATTAAGGGTGAAGAGAAAAGTCATTTTAGTAAGAAAAAGGATTGGAATGAACATTCAGACATGTTTGGAATGGTAAGTTTAGGAATCAATATTGGATATGATGAGGGGATGAGCCATCAAAAATTATTTGATTGGGTTAAGAGTTTAATACGAATTTCAGATTTAGCTTTAGGTAGCATTGATGTCGGAGATGACAAATCAACTATTGATGTACATCAATCAAAAGTAGATTATGTCCTAGGGGCTATTAATAATAACTCAGATCTTGGCAGAATAGTCGATGTAGAAATATTATAATTATTCATCTGAATAATTTTTTGAATATTTTTTAACAATGATATTATTGACAAGAAGGTACCAAATAATCCACATGATTGTTAAAATTATTAAAGAACCCCATTCAAAAACAAAATCATGGAAAATTTCCCATCTGACGTCACATCCCCATACGCCAGGATTTATTTCACAACCACTTACAGCAAGTGGATAGATTAAAACCAGTCTTAGAATATTTAAACAAAAAACGATGGTTAGAATTATTGGAATGCTCCATAATTTTATTTTTTTGCTAATATATGGTGTTAAAATTATCAAAGTAGTAATAAAAAGCATTTCGTGAACTCCTGCACATTCATCTGAAACATAGAAATCTATGGTGTTGTTTTGAATATCCGGAAAATTTTGATTGTATAATTCAACTTTTGTGATATATCCACTATCTCCGTATTCTGAAAGTGTAGATGATTCAGTACCATATAATAGTTGATTTAAATCATTCCATATTTTCGCAACTATTTCTTGAATCCAAGCAAGTGTATCTTGAGATGCAGTTAATATGGAATAAATTATTTCTACGAATAATAAACCTAATGGAATTAATAGATACCTTTTACCCATCTCAATTAATTCATTTATACTTATGTCATTTTCAGGAACTACTTTATCTGCTGCTTCATTATCCGGAAGTTCCATGTATGCTGGGTGAATTTAGTATGATATGAATGCATGGGATATTTAAATCTAAATTGGTAGTTTAAGCACATATCCGATTAATTCAAATGAGGGGTAATTTAGCGTTAATTATTGGGGGAGTAGATCTGGTAATCGAATTAAATTTGATTGGATATGTCTGTCCAATTCCAGTTTTTGAAACAAGAAAAAAGTTATTAAAAATGAAAAAAGGTGAGAAATTAATTTTAATTTGCGATGACCCTGACGTACAATATGATATTCCAAAATTAGCAAATAGAATGTCGTCTGAATTAATTGAAATTAATGAGGAGAATGGTGTTTGGAAACTATCTTTATTGGCGGCGTGAGTGATTTTATGAATTTTAAATTAAATGGGACTCTTTCTGAAAAATCTGAAATTCCTGCAGATGCAAAGTTACCATTAAAACAGGGAGAATTTAGAATTAGAGTTTTCCATGAGGAAGAAACAGGTTTTGATCATGTCGCTTTAACGTTAGGGGATATGGATGGCCCTGACCCTACGTTAGTCAGACTCCATTCAGAATGTTTAACTGGTGATGCGTTTGGAAGTTTAAGGTGTGATTGTGGACCACAATTAGAAAATGCACTAGATACGATAAGATCGAATGGATGGGGGTGTTTACTCTATCTAAGGCAGGAAGGGAGGGGAATTGGTCTTCATTCAAAGATACAGGCTTATAATCTTCAGGATAAAGGATTTGATACTTTAGAAGCAAATTTAGAACTTGGCCTTCCTGCAGATGCTAGGGATTACGAATTAGCGGCAGAGATATTAAGAGCAATTGGGGTGGAAGAGGTTTGTTTGTTGACAAATAACCCAAATAAAGTGAATCAATTAAAAAAATATAACATAAATGTTGTAGAAAGAATGCCTTTAGTAGTTGGGGTTGGTGAATATAATCGTAAATATCTTCAAACAAAAGTAGTTAAAATGGGTCATGAAATAGACGAAGATAAATTAAATTAAGAATTAATCTATCTATTTCATCGGAGATGGGGCCGTGACCGGGAATTGAACCCGGGCCGGCGGGACCACAACCCACCGTGCTAACCTCTACACTATCACAGCCATCTAATAGAGCAGTCGAAATGTTTGAGTTATTTGAAACAATCGACAAACTTGTTCGAATTTACACTTTAGACCGTTTTATTCAAGTGGTTCGAAATGTTGCCAAGAATATGGGGAGATTAAAATCCAAGAAGATAAATGTAATATTATTGATTACAATGTTAATTCTTTTAGTTCCAACAACTTCTTCTAGAAGTATTCATCAAATTAACGATATCGATATTATTCCTCAAGGAGATTTTAATGACTCAACTAAATGGATGATTGAAACACAATCTGGTTTTTCAAATTTAGAAGCTCAAAATACAGATGCAATGATTGCCGATGGAAAATTAAGTTTAACCCATCAAAGAACTCAAAATCTTAAAGAATTATTATTTTGGTCAACAGATTCAACCTCGGGCCATGAATCAGCAGAAGGTGCTCCAGATGGATTAATATCGATTTCGTCTGGTCCAGATATTGATCTTACAGGTTTTGATTTTAGTTCTATAGAAAACTATCCTTTGATTGATGTTTCATTAGTAACATCATTTAGAATTTCAAATGGACTTAATGATGATCGTGTTGAAATAAGTCTCAGTTCAAGTGCTGGTTTTTTTATGATAGAATCTTATTCTAATACTTTTTCTCAGGGCGAAATAAATTATTTATCAAGTCCTTATATTACTTATGATTTGGGAGGCTATACTGAATGGACGTGGGATTCAATTTCTTCATCCTCTGTAAAATTAAATTATGAATCCGTAGGTGGTAGTGATGAAGCACAACTTGAAGTTGATGGAGTCGCCATTAAAGTTGTTTATCAACTACCTGATAGTGGCTTTGATTTTGTTAAGGCAGAAACTAATATAGAATTAGGAAGCAATTATGAGTATGAAAATTTAAAATTAAATCTTTCTGGTTCAATTATTGGTGAATTAGGAGAGATATCTACAGAACTCAGTTGGATAAAATTACAATTAGGTTCAGACGTTGTACATGAAGAAAAAATTAGTAATTTGACACAAAATATCGAAATTAGTGTGGATCTCAATGAAGACGAACTTCTTTCTCTTTCTTCGGATTCGGTTACTAATCAAATATTATTTGCAGTCGGTATCCAAATTTATTGGAATTCTGATGGTTCTTCAAGTGATGCTGTAATTCAAATAGAAAATATAGATATTGATGGAATTACATTTACTGAGTGGGACGAAAACCCGGAATGCTTAGAGTTAGATAATTTTACTGGAAACAACTCATTTATAGAAGATTCAGGTCAATATAAAATCATTCCACTTCGAGATAGCTGTGAAGATGATAGGACTCCAAAGGAGGATCTTTACTTCTCGGTAAGTACTTATCCACTAGGAGTAATTGAAGCAATTATCGAAGACGGACATTTGAAAATTTTTCAAATTGAAGATTCATTTGGAACTACAGAAGTAATTGTTAATGTTTTTGATTCTTCAGGAAATAGTTGGACCGATTCATTTTTTGTAGATGTTATAGGGGTAAATGATCCTCCAATTTTTCTTGATTTTCCTGAAGAAGTTTGGATTGAATTAGGAAGTTCATTAATTCTTGAAGGCACAATATTGGACTCCGAATCATTAATTGAAGAATTGGAATTTGAAGTAGATCTTGAAATCGCTGTGATAAATTCGAACAATAGTATCACAATATCCCCAGTAGAGGTTGGTGTCTTTGAATTAAATCTATTACTTTCAGATGGAGCTGAATTAACAACTCACAAAATAACAATTAATACTTACACAGAATCAGAACTAGAGCCTGTTTCAATACTAATTAGAGATAATCAAGGTATGATTATTTCAAATAACGAATATCCCTCAAATTCGATCTTAAGTATTTCAACCGTGGTAGAAAATTTTGGAAGCATGGATGCCACTTTTGTGTCAGTAAGGTATTATTTTGGTGATGAGATGATTGGAAATGTGACAATTCCACTAATTTCTGCTCGTTCAAGTCAGATTGCAGAATTATCAAATTGGAATTTAATCGGTTCACCTGGTGATTATAAAATTAGAATAGTTATAGATTCTAATGATTTAATTCAGGAATCTAACGAATTAAATAATGAACTGATAATTGATTTTAGTATTGTTGAAACAGAAAATGAAGAACTTGAATCTATGGATTCAGAAGGAATTATTGAAGGTCCTATTGCAGCGATATTTATTCTATTTGGATTTATTTTTATTAGTTCAGCACTCTTTTTTGGACCAAGAAAAATTCAAAAAATAAAATAACTAATTGTCTAAATTCGAATTACGTTAGGCGGATAATCTTTTCTGAGGGGATAAAGCATAAAAGTAAAGTTCCCAGGAAACAATTTGCTTCATGGTTGGGGGACCAGAGATATAAGAGGCAGGATGTGGG
>CEOV01066855.1_pt1 | contig 10784 bp, 10 predicted proteins | sample 530631 | NCBI WGS metagenome assembly CEOV01 (sample SAMEA2620756, study PRJEB7988) | marine metagenome | isolation source: saline water (ENVO:00002010), including
AACAAATTTTCACCATTGGTTAAAATATGTAGAGAAAATGGAACTGTAATGAGAATTGGAACAAATCATGGCTCTTTATCAGATAGAATAATGAATAGATATGGTGATACTCCTTTAGGAATGGTTGAATCTGCAATGGAGTATATAAGAATATGTGAAGATCATAATTTTAAAGATATAGTCTTATCAATGAAATCAAGTAATCCTATTGTTATGGTTAATGCATACAGATTATTAGTAAATAAGATGTTAAAAAATAATATGAATTATCCTTTGCATTTAGGTGTAACAGAAGCTGGAGATGGTATTGAAGGTAGAATAAAATCAGCGCTTGGAATAGGTACATTGTTAGAAGATGGAATTGGTGATACAATTAGAGTTTCTTTAACAGAAGATCCGGAGTTTGAAATTCCTACAGCAAATAGGATTCTAGATAGATATAAGAAAAATAATTTTTTAAAAAATGATAATAAAGTAGAAAACATTTATATAAATCCTTTCAATTATACTAAAAAAATAACTGAAAAAAGATTTAAAATAGGAGGAGATAATGTTCCTATCGTAATTGCTGATCTATCTAATTTAAAAAAAATTGATTATAATGATTTATCAGATATTAACTATACATATATAAAAAATATTGATAAATGGAATATTGGAGATTTAGCACCTGAATATATTTATATAGAAAAGATTAATAATTCTTTGAAATTACCTATTCAATTAAAAATAATTTGTCCATTCAAGGTTTGGAAAAAATCAAATAAAAAATCAAGAATTTATCCTTTGATGAATGCAAATGAATATTTAGAAGAAAATATTAAAAATGAAAAGTTTATTTATATTGATAAATCTGATTTTAATAATATTAATTTAATAAGTAAAGTTTATAAGGACAAAAATTCAGTTATAGTTTTGAATTGTGATGATAACATTCAAAAGCATAGAAATTTTTTCATTAAATTGGTTAAAAATAAATTTGATATACCAGTTATTTTATCCTTTAAATCTAGTTTAACATTTAAAGAAAAAATAATAAATGCATCAATTTCTTTAGGAGGAATAATATTAGATGGTTTTGGCGATGGTATTTTTTTAATGGGTAAAAACAATAATCAAATAAAGAAATATAATGAATTATCATTTAATATTTTACAGTCAACAAGAACTAGAATTTCAAAAACAGAGTTTATTAGCTGTCCTTCTTGTGGAAGAACACAGTTTGATTTACAAAAAACAACAGAGAAAGTAAGAAGATATACTAGTCATTTGAAAGGTCTTAAAATTGCAGTAATGGGTTGCATAGTAAATGGTCCTGGCGAAATGGCTGATGCAGATTATGGATATGTTGGGACAGGAAAAAATAAAGTATCACTTTATAAAAAACATAAACTAATTAAAAATCAAATAGATAGTAAAAATTCTATAGAAGAATTAATAAATCTTATAAAAATCAATAATGATTGGGTTGAGCCAAATTAAAGGAGAATTTATGGAATTATTTATAAAAATAATAGATGAAGATGCGAGAATTTTCTATGAAAATCATGGACATTTTCACAAAGGTGATGCAGGTTTAGATTTATATATAATTGAAGATATAGAAATTAAACCAATGGAAACAAAATTAATAAAATTAGGTATTTCCTGTGAACCAAGTGATGGTAAAGCATACTATCTTATGCCAAGATCAAGTATAAGTAAAACACCTTTAAGAATGTCAAATTCAATAGGCCTTATTGATGGGGGTTATAGAGGTGAGATAATGGCTTCATGTGATAATATTAAAAATTATTCATATACTGCCAAAAAAGGTGAAAGATTGTTTCAATTAGTATCTTTTGATTCTTCACCAATTTCCTTTTCATTAAGAGAAGAATTGTCAAATACTTCAAGGGGAGAAGGAGGATTTGGAAGCACTGGGAAATAATGACTTTATGTCAGTATTTAAATATTTGGCATAAAATTTGTAATTAACTTGATTAATAAATAAATTAAGAATAACGTTTAACTTAGGAGATAAAAATGAAATTAAAGCCTTTATCTAATAGAATTGTTGTAAAAGCTCATGAAGCAGAAGAAAAAACTGCTTCAGGAATTATACTTCCCGATACAGCTAAGGAAAAACCACAGATGGGTGAAGTTTTAGCGGTTGGTCCAGGAAAAGTTAATGAAAATGGAACTGTTAATAAAATGACCCTCAAAAAAGGCGATAAAGTTTTATATGGTAAATATTCTGGATCAGAAGTAACAGTAGACGGTGAAGATTTAATGATTATGAGAGAAAGTGATATATTAGCAACTTTATAAAATTATAAAATTAAAAGGAGATAAAATGGCAAAGTTAATAGAGTACGATACAAGTGCAAGAAGCATGCTTAAAGAAGGAGTCGATGAACTAGCTAATGCAGTAAAAGTTACATTGGGTCCTAAGGGTAGAAATGTTGTTATAGATAAAAAATTTGGTGCACCAAACATAACTAAAGATGGTGTAACAGTTGCAAAAGAAATTGAGTTGGAAGATGCCGTAAAAAATATGGGAGCTCAAATGGTTAAAGAAGTTGCATCAAAAACTTCTGATGTAGCTGGTGATGGAACTACAACCGCAACTGTTCTTGCACAAAGCATTATAAATGAAGGATTAAAGAATGTTACTGCTGGAGCAAATCCAATGGATTTAAAAAGAGGAATCGATCAAGCAGTATCACAAGTTGTTAAATTTTTAAAATCAATGTCTAAAGATGTATCTGGTAAAGAAGAAATTTGCCAAGTTGGAACTATTTCTGCTAATAATGATGATTCGATTGGTGGTATAATTAGTGATGCTATGGAAAAAGTTGGCAATGAAGGTGTTATCACTGTTGAAGAAGCAAAAGGTATGGATACTTATCTTGAAACAGTAGAGGGTATGCAATTTGATAGAGGATATCTATCTCCTTATTTTGTTACAAACGCTGAAAATATGGAAGTCGAGCTAGATAGTCCATTAATTTTAGTCCATGAAAAAAAAATAAGTAACATGAAAGAACTATTACCTGTTTTAGAAAAAGTGGTTCAAGCAGGAAAATCATTATTAATTATTGCTGAAGATATTGAAGGTGAAGCTCTTGCGACATTGGTGATGAATAAAATTAGAGGTACTTTTAAAGTTGCAGCTGTTAAAGCTCCTGGATTTGGAGATAGACGTAAAGCAATGTTACAAGATATTGCAATTTTAACTGGAGCAACTGTTATCTCAGAAGAGCAAGGTTATAAACTAGAAAATGCTGATATGGCTTATTTGGGCGAAGCTAAAAAGGTTAATATTGACAAAGATAATACTACTATTGTTGAAGGAAAAGGTCAAAAAGATAGTTTAGTTGCTAGAATCAATGAAATTAAAGTGCAAATCGAAAAATCTACCTCTGACTACGATAAGGAAAAACTTCAAGAAAGATTAGCTAAGCTTTCTGGTGGAGTTGCAGTTATAAATATTGGTGCAGCTACAGAGGTTGAGATGAAAGAGAAAAAAGATAGAGTTGATGATGCGCTTCATGCTACAAGAGCAGCTGTAAAAGAAGGCATTGTTGCTGGTGGAGGTGTTGCTTTGTTACGTGCTAGTGATAAAATTAATACTAAAGGTATGGCTGGTGATGAAGCATTAGGCGCAGAAATATTGAAAACAGCATTGGAAGGTCCTGCAAGACAGATAGTTGCAAATGCAGGATTAGAAGATTCAGTAGTTATTAATGAAATTAAAAATAAAAAAGGAAATACTGGATTTGATTCAAGAAATGAAGAATATGTTGATATGTTAAAAGCTGGAATTATAGATCCTACTTTAGTAACAAGAACAGCTGTTCAAAATGCTGCAAGTATTGCAGGATTATTACTAACAACTGAGGCTGTTATAACTGATAAACCTGAACCTGCAGCTCCTGCAGCTCCTGCACCAGATATGGGTGGCATGGGAGGTATGGGAGGTATGGGTGGTATGATGTAATGTATTTTATAACATTATCTAAAAAAAAGCAGAACATAAAGTTCTGCTTTTTTTTTATATTATTATATTGATTATTTTAGATAAAATTTAATTATGAATATAATTTCTACTAATCGCAAGTCTTCTTACCTTTATGATTTTATATCTAAGTTTGAAGTAGGTATCCAATTAAAAGGATTTGAAGTTAAAGCTATTAGAGAAGGTAATGTTAATATAACTGAGTCTCATATAACTATAAAAAATAATGAGATTTTTATTATAGGTATGCATATTGGTGAATATTCTCATTTAGGTTATGCTAATCATAATCCATTAAGAGATAAAAAATTATTAATGCATAAATATGAAATATTAAAAATAAAATCAAAATTTGAAACAAAAGGTTTTGCTATAGTTCCTTTAAAACTGTATTTCAAAAAAGGGAAAGTAAAAATAGAAATAGCATTAGCTAAAGGTAAAAAGAAATGGGATAAGAGAGAAACTATCAAGAAAAGAGATATTGATAGAGAAATGAAACGTTCTATGAAAGGTAATTAATGGGATTTATGTCTGCAGATAGTCAGTATGATATTTTAACATCAAGAACTGAAGAAATTCTTCCTAAAAAAGAATTTATGTTCAAGCTTGAAAAATCAGTAAAAAATAATATTCCTTTGAATATTAAACTTGGATGTGATCCAAGTAGACCAGATTTACATATTGGCCATAGTGTTGTTTTAAATAAATTAAAGCAATTTCAAGATTTAGGCCACAATATTATATTAGTAATTGGTGATTTTACTGCAATGATTGGTGACCCTACGGGTAGAAATAAAACTAGACCACAAATAGATTTAAAAGAAACCAAAGAAAATTCTAAGACATATATAAGTCAAGTTTCAAAAATTCTAAATATTAAGAAAACAAAAATTGTATATAATTCAAAGTGGCTTAATGAAATAAATTTGAACAAGTTAATAAAATTATCTTCAAAATTCACTTTAGCACAATTTTTAGAACGAGATGATTTTAGTAAAAGATATAAAAAAGGATTGCCTATTTCACTGCATGAATTTATGTACCCATTAGCTCAAGCTTACGATAGTGTCTATTTACGCTCAGATATAGAAATTGGAGGTACAGACCAAAAATTCAATTTATTACTTGCAAGAGATTTACAAAGAGAGTTTAGTATGGAACCGCAAGTAGTATTAACAATGCCACTAATAGAAGGTACTGATGGTGTTGAGAAAATGTCAAAATCATATGAAAATTATATTGCTTTTAATGATCCTCCAAATGAAATGTATGGAAAAATATTATCAATACCAGATAATTTAATTTTTAAATATTTTAAATATGTTTCTAATCTGACTTTAAAAGAAATTAATGATTTTGAATTATCTCTTAAAACTAATAAAATAAGTCATAGAGATTTAAAAAGAAAGCTAGCTCGTGAAATTGTATCAATTTATTACAACAATAAAAGTGCATCTCAAGCAGAAGAAAACTTTGATCGTGTTATTGTCAATAAAGGCATTCCAAAGGATATTAAGATAATTTCAATTTCAGAAAGAATTGGGTTATTAGACTTTTTGTTTGACAATAATCTGATTTCAAGCAAAGGTGAAGGAAAAAGATTAATCAAGCAATCGGCCATTAAATTAAATGACGAAATAGTAAAAGATTTATATTTTAATTTAGAAATTAAAACAGAATATACTATAAAAGTTGGCAAAAGAAGATTTATAAAAATTAAATGAAATGCAAATTAAGGAATGTATAGTCAAAACAAGTAATGCACCATTGTATTTTGAACCAACTTTTAAATCTGAAATGGTATCCCAAGCATTAATATGGGAATATTTAAATATAGTCGATTATCATGAAAACTGGTATAAGATAGAGCAATGGGATAAATATAAAAGCTGGATACATAAGTCGTACGTCATTCAAAATAATTTTAAAAAAAATATTAAAAATGACTATGAATGGTGTTTTTTAAAAGAGTTTATTTATAGTAATAATATATTATTAAGTTTTGGATCTTATTTGCCAGTATCTAGTAAAAATAAAAATAATTCTGCTGAATTGCTATTACCAGATCAAAGTCAAATTATTATAGATAGAAATAAATTAATTTTTGATAATGATATTTTATCCAGAAATGATCTTGTCAATTTAGCTAAGAACTTATTGGGTATTCCTTATTTGTGGGGAGGTAAATCTTTATTTGGCTATGATTGTTCAGGATTTATTCAATCTCTTTTTCGATTGAAAGGAATTTTTTTACCAAGAGATTGCTCAGAACAAGTAAAAAGTAATGTAATTGAAAAAAAGAAAACTGATGATATTAATATTTGTGATTTGATTTATTTTAAAGAAAACTATAATTTTACCCATGTTGGAATGTTTATTAATAATGAGGAATTCATTCATGTATCAGGTGAGGTAAAGATAAATTCTATTGTTAAAAATAATAAAAATTTTTGTGAAAATTTATCCAATCTAGATTTTAATATATTTAAGATTAAATAATGAATATCGATAAAAAAGTTTTACTACTAAATAATAGCTACGAACCGATACAAATAATCGGTGGTAAAAAAGCTATAATTATGTTACTTCTAGAAAAGGTTGATTTAATAGAAAAAACGAATTCATTTGTTTGTTCAGAAAAATTGAAATTAAGTTTTCCAAGTGTAATAAAATTAAAAAAATATGTTTTTATTAAAATAAAAAACATACCTCTTACAAGAAAAAATATATTGAGTAGAGATAATAATATATGTCAATATTGTGGAAAAAAATCTAAAAAAATGACGATTGATCATGTTATTCCTAAGGATAAAAGCGGAAAAGATACATGGACGAATTTAGTTTCTGCTTGTAGTAAATGTAATATAAAAAAAGGAAATTATTTATTAAGTCAGATAGATATGAAATTATTAAATAAACCAAAAAAACCATCACATATATATCATATGCAAAAATTAGTTAAAAGTGGAAATACTTTATGGAAGCCATATTTATTTATGAATAACTAGGAGAATATTTTGAATAAAAAAACAATATTATCAGGTATACAACCTTCAGGTAATTTATGTATTGGCAATTATATTGGAGCACTAAAACACTGGAATAAATTGCAGAACGATTATGAAAGTATTTTTTTAGTAGTTGATATGCACGCTATTACAACAAATCAGGTGCCTTCAGAATTAAGAAAAAGATGTTTATCATTTGTTGCTCAGTATATTGCTTGTGGTATTAATCCAGAAAAAAATGATATAATTATACAATCGCATAATTCTCATCATGCTGAATTGATGTGGGTATTAAGTTGTTTTACATATCAAGGAGAATTATCAAGGATGACTCAGTATAAATCTAAGTCAAGAAATTTGAAAAATATTAATACAGGTTTATTTACTTATCCAATATTAATGGCAGCAGATATTTTACTTTATCAGGCTGATTTAGTTCCAGTCGGTTCAGATCAGAAACAGCATCTAGAGCTTTCAAGAGATATTGCACAAAGATTTAATAAGCACTTTACACATACTTTTAAAATTCCTGAACCTTTTATTCCTAAAAATGGTTCAAGAATTATGAGCTTACAAAACCCAAATAATAAAATGTCAAAATCTGATTCCAATTCAAATAATATTATTGCTTTATTAGATGATCCAAATTTAATAAGAAAAAAAATTAATAGAGCTGTTACGGATTCAGGTAACGAATTAACTTTTGATAAAAAAAATAAACCTGGTCTTTCAAACTTAATTACTATTTATAAAGCACTTACTTCAGATTCAATTGATGCAATTGAAAAAAGGTTTTTGGGTAAAATGTATTCACATTTTAAGTCAGAATTAGCTGATGTAATTATTGAGACTTTATCACCAATACGTGATGAGTATAGTGTGTTAATTAAAGATAAAGATTATTTAATGAAAATATTAGCAAAAGGTTCTGATAATGGATTTAGAAAATCAAGAAATACTTTATCTAAAGTTTACAGGAAAGTAGGTTTTTTACCTAAATTAAAATGAGATTAAATAAATATTTAGCTAAGTGTGGTATTGGATCAAGAAGAAAATGTGACGAATATATAAGAAATGGAAAAATTAAAGTAAATGGTAGAGTGATTTCTGACTTTTCTTACGATGTTAGTCCTGGATGTTATATCCAATATAACAATAAGTTGATAAATAAGCTCGAAGAGTTAACTTATATTTTAAATAAACCTAAAGGTTATATTTGTAGTAGGAAAGATAATTTAGATAGAAAAATTATTTATGATTTAATTCCTGATGGTTTAAATTTTTTTTCAATTGGAAGATTAGATTATGATACATCTGGAATTATTATTATTACAAATGATGGCGATTTAAGTTATAGTTTATCTCATCCAAAATTTAATTTTAAAAAAAAATATTACGTATTTAGCGATAAAAAATTTTCATATGAAAATTTAAAAAAAATAAAAAAAGGTATAAAAGTAGGTAATGATGTTTATAGAGCAGATATAAAATTTTTAGAAAATATTAATAATGGCTATTTTTGGGATGTAATATTAACTGAGGGTAAGAATAGAGAAATAAAAAAAATTTTTAATCACTTTGATAATAAAGTTTTAAATCTTCATAGATATGAATTTGCTGGAATTAAATTGAATGGTTTAAAAGAAGGAAAGTATAAAAAAATAAGTAAGAAAAAAATAAATGAAATTCTTAGAGAAAAAAAAAATATTAAATATTAATTTTACATATGTCAATAAATATAGTATATTATCAAGCTTTTTGAAGAAGGAGAAATTAGCAATATGATTATATCTATTGATGGACCAGCAGCATCAGGTAAATCGACAACTGCAAGGTTATTGGCGAAAAAACTCGATTTTATACATTTAAATACTGGTTTGTATTATAGAGCTATTACTTACATTTTTATAAAAAATAATCTTTTTGATTCAAATCAAAGTACTATTGATGATTTTTTTAGTACAAATAATATTGAATTAAAAGGCGAAGACCTTAATCAAGTTTTTTGGAATGAAATTAATATATCTTCTTTTCTTTTTGAAAATATAATAAATGAAAAAATTCATATTACAAGTAATAACGTAATGATTAGGGAAAAATTAGTTTCTATGCAAAGATTAATTGGGCATGCTAATAATATTGTTTGTGAAGGTAGGGATATAGGTACAGTAGTTTTCCCAAATGCTGATTTTAAATTTTTTCTAGTTGCTGATCTTGAATCTAGAATTCAAAGAAGATTTAATGAACAAAAACTTAAAAACCCTCTTTTGGATATTAAAGATGTTAAAAATGCATTAACTTCAAGGGATTATAATGATAGTACAAGAATTAATTCTCCTTTAATAAAACCAGTCGACTCAGTTGAGATTGATACGACAAAAATGACTATTGAAATGCAGGTAAACTATATATATAATTTAATAAAACAGGAACAAAACTAAATGACGAATGAACAAATAGAAAATGTTGAAAATGTAGAATCTAATAATGATTTATCTAATGATAATGTATTAATAAATCATGATGTAAAAAATTATTTAGATGCAAAAATCTTAGATGTAAAATCATATGATTTTGAAGAAATTTCAAAAATTGATAAAAAAATAGATTTATCTAATAATGAGATTGAAGAATCTGATATATATAATAAAAATATTGTTGAATTAAATGAAAAACAGCTTGTAAAAGGGACTGTAGTATCACTTAACAATAAAGAAGTTTTAGTAGATATAGGATTCAAATCAGAAGGAACTATAAGCCTATCTGAGTTTGAAGTTATTCCTGCAATAGGTCAGGAAATTGATGTTTTTTTAGTTGTTTTTGAAGATAGACATGGAAGATTGATTTTATCTAAAGAAAGAGCTGAGTTTGAAAAGAAATGGATGAGCTTACGTTCTGCCGCAAGCGATGAAACTATTATTAAAGGAACAATATTAAAAAGAATTAAAGGAGGTATGGTAGTAGATTTAAATGGTATAAATGCTTTTTTACCTGGTTCTCAAATTGATGTCAAACCTGTTTCTGATTTTGACTCATATTTAAATCAAGAATTTGAGTTTAAAATTGTAAAATTTAATGAGTTAAGACAAAACATTGTAGTTTCAAGAAAAGCAATAATGTCAGAAAATTCTGATGTTAATAAAAAAGAAATTTTTGATTCCATAGAAAAAGGTATGGAAATAGATGGAATTGTTAAAAATATAACTGATTTTGGAGCTTTTATCGATTTGGGTAGTGGTGTGGATGGATTATTACACATAACAGATATTACCTGGGGTCGTATCAATCATCCATCAGACAAGTTATCTATTGGCGATAAAATAAAAGTCAAAATTATTGATATTGATGTTGATAAAAGTCGATTATCTCTAGGTACTAAACAATTATCCCCAAATCCATGGGATAAAATTCAAGATAATTTCAAAGAAGGTGATAAAGTTAAAGGCAAGATTGTCAACATCATGAATTATGGTGTTTTCATAGAAATCGAGGAGGGTATTGAAGGTCTTGTGCATATTTCTGAATTTTCATGGACTAAGCATATTAAACATCCAGCTGATATCTATAAAGTAGGAGATAAAGTTGAAACTATTATTTTATCTATTGATCAAGAAAATAAAAAAATATCTTTAGGGGTAAAGCAATTAATTGATAATCCATGGGTCGAAGTAGAAAATAAATATAAGGTTCATGAAGTATATGATGGGAAAATATCATCAATTGTTCAATCTGGTGTTTATGTTCAAATATCTGATAATATTGAAGGCTTCGTAAAT
>CEOV01242061.1_pt1 | contig 10753 bp, 9 predicted proteins | sample 530631 | NCBI WGS metagenome assembly CEOV01 (sample SAMEA2620756, study PRJEB7988) | marine metagenome | isolation source: saline water (ENVO:00002010), including
CGAGGGATTTTAAGTCCCTTGTGTCTACCAATTCCACCACCCGGGCTGGAAATGAAAAACAAATTATATATTAATTAACTTTATTTTATTTAAATATTTTTTTAATCTTATCTTGACTGAATTGATATATTTGTAAACTTTGATCTCGATAAACAATAACACTACAAACAAGAATAAAACCATATATTACTGTGTGGAAATTATTTAAATCAACAATATTCACAAACAAACTTAAAGTAAGTAACATTATTATAAAAATATACATTCTATGCCTTTCAAAGCTTATCCAAAGTCGAGAACTGGCCTCGGTTCTTATTATAAAAAAAATACTGAAAGCAACTGCAGAGCCCATCGCTGCCCCAGCAGCACCATATATAGGTATTAAAAACCAATTACAAATAACATTAACAACTAGTGCAACAACTGTTGCGAGTAAGGCAAACATTGTCTTTCTTTCTATACCTATGCCCACCCCAGTTGATTCTGCTAATGAATATAGTAAAGGGTATGCAATTGCCAAAAGAAGAATATGTTGAACATTTTCATAATCTACTGGCAGAATATAAGCCACAGCCCATGAAAAAATTCCAGCAACTGACCATATGAGAATTATAGCTAATGCAACTAAATCCATAATATTTTTAATTTTTTTTAAATCAACTTTTTCTGCAATCCATTTGTAAACTGTAGGTACCCAAATTGTTGAAAAGATAGATTGAAAAACTAATGCAACTCCTGCAAAAGTAACAGCAACTGAATATATTCCTAACTCACTGAGTGAAGATAGACTTCTTAAAAAGAATTTGTCTATCGCAGTTAAGCCCCAAAAAGCTAAGCCACTTCCAATTAAAGGTAAGGCATAATTAATCATTTGTTTTTGCTTTGATTTATCTATGAGTGACTTCATAGCTGACATCCATTCAGCTCTTGTATTCCAAACAAAAATTATGAAAACTGCAAATAATGACAAAATATTTGCTATCAAAAGGTTTTCAAATTCCGAGGGAACATTGAATAAAAGAAAACTTAATATCAGTAATAGAAAAAATAACTTTGGTAGCAACTGACTCATTGAAAAAGCAAGACCTCGCTCTTGCATTCTTAGAATTAAACTTAAGAACCTTGAAATAAAAGAAAGCAAAATACCACAAATTATTAGTGTGCTTAATAATGAGGACTCTATATCAAACAATATTTTTGAAATTGAAATAGGTATCAATAACAATAATACTAAAGAGAATGTAAGCAGGATAAATCCAGGTAAAAAAACTCCTTTAAGCAAACTTGGCTTGTCCTTGACTTCATGAAATTCCCTAACATATGCTTGATCTAAGCCCAAACTAAACAATAACAAAGAGAAACTTATGGTAACAGTTAACATAGTAAGACGACCAATATCTTCAGGAGAAAAATACCACGCAATAATTGGTAATGTTATTAGACCAAGAACAGCTCCACCAATTGGTCCAATTGAAAAAGCTAATACTTTTTTAGCATCCATAAGGAAATCTTAAAAATAATTTAAAAAATTTAAGTTTAAAGTGATTTAAATTTTTAATACATTTTTTCATTATTTTTTATTGATTCAATTAACTTTAATTGATATTCGATCTGATCAATACTTTTATGAAACTTCAACTTTTTTATATCCTGAAAAAGATTAGAAAACATTTTTGAAAAATGGTCTTCAGGACCTACTTCTATTAGATTAATATTTTTGCCATTACTAAAAGTTGAAATGTTGGTTTCGAGATCTTTAGGCTTTGAAAAAATTCTATCTGCAAAAATTATCTTCTCATCAGTAATAATTTCAATACTATTTTTATATGCAATCCCAAATCCCCAATTGCATGTAATCAAAATATTCTTATATTTTAGCTTAGCAATACCACCAATATCTAAATCGTTTGAATCATTTTCTATCTGACTATGAATTAATTCAGGTTCGACAATCCCAATTTCTTTGAGTATATTCAAGGTGTAAGCTCCGACGTCTAATAAAGCTCCCCCGCCAAGATCTTTCTTATATCTGATATTATTTTTTTCCAAATGTGGAATATGAAAATTAACAAAAATTCTTCTTATTTCTTCAATTCCTATTTTTTCAATTTCTTCCTTTAGTTTCAAAAGCTGGTTATGAAATTTATACATAAATGCCTCAGTAACAATTAACTTTTTATCAAAAGCTAGTCTTTTGACTTTTTCAAGTTGATTTATGCTGGTTAATGCTGTTTTTTCAACAATAACATGTTTATTATTTTTCAAACATTTGAGTATTTGTTCAAAATGTAATGCATTTGGACTGCTAATATAAACCACATCTATATTTTTATTTAAATAGATATCATCCTCATTACAAGTAATATTATTTAAATCAAAATCATCCAAGCTTTCTTCAGAAATCTGCGCTGCAATAAGACTATCTCTTAGTTTATTTAAATCTCTTGCATGTACCAAAACTAAATTAAATTCATCATGATTTGTAATCATTGGAATTATGTTTCTAACGGCGTGCTTACCCGACGACAAACAACCTATATTTAAAGGTTTCATAAGTGTGAAATAATACCTCTTATATGAGGGTTTACCCAAGATTCTTGTTTTATAAGTTCTTTAATTTGATAAAGGGTAAGCCAAATAAAAGATTGTGGAATTTTTATTTCTTGACCATTTTCTATCTCAACCAACATACCTTTATTTCTTTTGAGATGTAATCTGCCGCCATCTTCAGACATCCATTGTTCAAAAAGCACATTTGCTGAATTTTCTTTTGGATTTTCAAAGTAATTACTAAATCTAGGTTTTCTTCCTCCATGAGATCGTTTTAAATTGCTAAAAGTTGCTTGAAGTGTTGGACTTATCTGAATTTTGTCAGGATTTCCTGGTTCAGCTTTAGCTTCTACAAGATAGTAAGGAATATCATTAAATTTTGATCTTAGGATTCCAAGAATCCCTCCATCGTAACCTACCTGAGTTATTATAGGTTGATCCCAGCCACCATCACCAACCTCCCTTTCCTCTGTCATTGAAACTCTTACGCCTTGGACATAAAAAAAATCACCAGATTCATGCCTAATCGTGCCATCATCTTCATTAAAGTGCCAGCCTCTGCATTGTGTAAGTGGAATATCCTGGACGCTTAACTTAGACCTTTTCTGTTCACTTAAAAACCAATTTCTAACTTCCTCTAAGTTATATAATTCAGACCAATCCTTTAAAGATTCGAATTGAGTTTCAACTCTTAAATCATCAACCTTATCAAATGAATTTTTAACACTCTTCGAATATTCATTTAATTTTTCTTTATACATTTTTTTTAAAAAATATTTTTATAAGCTTGGTTACTTCATAAATATCCTCTTTGGAGAGATTGTTATGAAATGGTAGTCTGAGTAATCTTTTTGAATATTCCTCAGTTATTTGAAAGTCGCTAGATTGATATCCCATTTTTTTTCCAACAGGTGAGGAATGAAGTGGTACATATCCAATATAAGAACTAATGCCGTTATCATTTAAAAAACTCCTTAGATTATCACAAATATTTGATGATTTAAGCACTATGAAAAAAGCATGAAAATTTGATTGGAAATCTTTGCCATGTATTGGACAAGAAAAATGTTCTTTTTGTATTAAATCATGAAGCTCTTCGATGTAAAGTTTATAAATTTGCTCTCTTTTTTTATGATTTTTGCCAAGATTATTGAGTTGTGCCAACAAAAAAGCAGCTTGCAGTTCTGTAGGGGCAAAGCTTCCACCAATTTCTACCCAAGTATATTTATCAACAATGCCTTTCAACATTTGTTGTCTATTCGTTCCTCTCTCAAGTATAAACCTTGCTCTAGTTTCAAAAAGATCATTATTTACTAACAAAGCTCCGCCTAAACCAGAATGAATGTTTTTTGTTTCATGAAAAGATATTGTTCCAAAATCACCAAAAGTACCAAGATGTTTTGATTGAAAATAAGAATTAAATGCTTGTGCGGAATCCTCTAAATGATAAATATTATGGGATTTACATAACTCATTAATATTAATCACATCAGCAGCTTGTCCTCCATAATGCACAGAAACAATTGCAACAGTGTCTTTTGTGATTCTTTTTTTAACATCTTCAACATTTATCATCATATCGTTTGGATTAATTTCACAAAAAATTATTTTAAATCCAGCCCGAGCGAATGCCGATGCGGTTGATGAGAAAGTATATGATGGCATGATAATCTCTTGATGCTTACTAAAATCTCTTAATAGCAGTGCTACAATTTCTAGTGCAGAAGTACAGCTATCAGTAAGTATGCACGAATTGGACTTAGTTATTTTTGAAATAGCGCTTTCACATCTTTTCGTAAAGTTACCAAGGCCGTAAAACTGATTTGAAGAAAATACTTTTTTAATATTTTCAATTTCATCGCCCGAAATAAATGGTTCATTAAAATTGATTTTTTTATTCAAATGTTCCCCCAATACTTTTTATAAGAAATCCCGGCTTTTCAGCTTGCTCCCATGATTCTCCAATTTTATGAATAGTGATAGAGTTTCCATCACCACAAAAAACTGAAATGGTTTTATTTTGATTGATTGATTTTATCCTGCCTGGTATGAAACCAACATAACTCCTACTATCATTGTCAATACTAGCTGTCCAAATTATTATTTTTTCATCATTAAACTTTGTAAAAGCACCAGGATATGGATAACTGTATGATCTTATTAAGTTAAAAATATTTTTTGAGGTATCTTTCCAGTTAATCTTGAAGTCATCTGGAATATTTTTGCATGAATATGTGGCTTGCTCATGATTTTGTTTTGTTAAAGTAATCTCATTATTCTTAATATCTTTGTAAGCTTTTTGGATAATTTTCTCATTTTCGTGCGTAATTTTTTCAACAAGATCGCCAATATAATCTGTTTCTGCTATTTCTATCTTTTTTTGAAATAATATGTCTCCTTCATCAACAAACTCAGATATTTTAAATAAAGTCGTTCCTGTATATTTTTCGCCATTCCTAATTGACCATACAGTTGGGCCGAAACCTCTATATGAAGGTAATAAAGAATCGTGAAATACGAAAAATCCTATTTTTGCTTTTTCATAAATTTCTTTTGAAATCATATATCTCCATCCAATTGCAAAAACCATATCGACTTCATTAAATGTCTCTATGTTTTTATTAATATTTTTTGATACTAGAAATTCATAATTATTTTCTTTACAAAATTCTTTTATCTCACCTATGAACTTAGGTTCCCATGGCTCTTCTTCAAAGGAAAAAACTATTAAATTGTCTTTAGCATTTAAAACAGAATGTAATGCTTTAAGACATCTCAATCCTCTTTGTGCCGAAATTAATAGAATTATTTTCATTTTTATTTAATTATAAACTATAGATTACAAAAAAATTGCAGTAGTAACTCTTTTGCCATTCAATCAAATAACCTCTTTAGTTGTTTTTGATAATTATTTGATGAAAAATAATTTCTCATAAAAGTTACATTTGAAATTGCTTCTGACTTCTCAATTTTTTCTATATTAAATTGGTTAATATCAAAAATTTTGACGCCTTTAGATTTAAAAAAAGACCACTGAGAAACATTCGATCGCATAAAAACTTTCTTACCAAGACCCAATAATGATATTGTATTACCCATTGCCCGTTGTCTTTTATGATTGAAAATTGCAATATCTATTTTACTTAATAGATCTACATATTCATTTGGAGATACTATTTCAGTAATTGGTTTAAATTTCTCTTTGAATCTTTTTTTTCCTTCCAAAATTATTTCATTAGCATAATCAGCATCGCCATATGAAAGCGGTGTGAAGAGTTTAATGTTTTTATTTTTAAACTTCTCAAGTATTTCAAAAATTTCAATATGATTGTTAGAGGAATCTGCTGAATTTCCTACGAGGATATTTATATCAGAATGATTTTTTTCTGAAAACTCATAATCCTTAAATAAATTGCTTGGATACATTAAACATTCGAGGTATCTGGCTTTGGTAAAGTACCATTTTTGTGCAAGCTCAAAATCTCCCTTTATATATGAAACACAACACCCCATATTTTTTATAACTGGCCTTCTAAAAAATTCCCTTATCTGCCACTTAAAATTTCTTTTGCCCTCTTTAAACACATATAAATCCCCTCCCCATATAATCCAATAACATTTTTTCAGGGCCCAAGGCATAAAAAATAAAATGATTAGCAATTTGGGGTCAAACAAACCATGTAATATGATTTTGCGTGATTTTTGGAGACCAATAATAGATTTCAAGTAATACTTTAATAACGAATATATTGTATTTCCAGACAAATATATATTTTTAAGCTCATCGAGTTCATTTTCCTTTTTCTGATTTATTAAAAAAAACTCGTGCTCATCTATATTAAAGTTATTTTGTAGGTATTTTATATATGGCTTTGTAATAGAAGAATTAAGATAACCAAAGTGAATAATTTTTTGTTTCAATTTTTTTGATCAATTAACTTAAACAAATACTTGCCATATCCGTTGTTCTTCATTTTTTCAGCTTGTTTTAAAATCTCTGATTTTCCTATCCACTTTTGTTCAAATGCAATTTCTTCAAGACAAGCAATTTTATAACCTTGACGTTTTTCAATTGTTTCAACAAAACTTGCTGCCTCTAAAATAGAACTATGAGTACCGGTGTCTAGCCACGCAAACCCTCTTCCAAGAAGCTCCACCTTTAAATTTCCACTCTCTAAGTAAATTTGATTTATTGAAGTAATTTCATGTTCCCCTCTTTCAGATGGCTCTACATTTTTCGCAATTTCAATGACATCATTATCATAAAAATAAAGGCCAGTGACTGCGAAATTACTTTTTGGATTTTTTGGTTTTTCTTCGATAGAGGTTGCAGATAGGTTTTTATCAAATGCAACAACACCAAATCTTTCTGGATCTTGCACTTGGTAACCAAATATAGTTGCGCCAGAATGTCTTTTTGCCGCATCAAGTAACTTTTGAGTAAATCCCATTCCCCAAAAAATATTATCGCCGAGCACTAAACAAACATTATCATTCTTTATAAATTCTTCTCCTATTACAAATGCTTTTGCAAGTCCATCTGGTTCATTTTGAGTTTTATAATCTAAATTGATACCAAATTGACTACCGTCACCAAGCAAACGCGTATAGTTTTCTATATCTTCAGGAGTTGTAATTACAAGAATATCTTTTATTCCAGCCAACATGAGCACTGAGAGAGGATAATAGATCATTGGTTTGTCATATATTGGTAATAATTGTTTTGATAAACCTAGAGTAATTGGTTGAAGTCTAGAGCCAGATCCACCAGCTAAAATTATTCCTTTCATAAAAATTCCTAATATATTTAATGAGGATTATATATTTTTCATCACTTGTGAACACCATTCACTATTATTTAAATACCATTCAATTGTTTTACGAATACCTGAATCAAAAGACTCCTTTGGCTTCCAACCTAAATCATTTTCAATTTTTGATGCATCAATGGCATATCTTAGATCATGACCAGGTCTGTCAGAAACATATTTGATTAAGTCGCTGAAACTTTTTACATTTTTTGGCTTATCTTCAACTAAATCATCTAATAGAGCACATATCTTATTGACGACTTCAATATTTTTTTTCTCGTTATGACCTCCAATATTATATGTTTCACCGACCTTGCCTTTGTTTAGTACTAAATATAAGGCGTGTGCATGATCCTCAACAAATAACCAATCTCTAATCTGTAAACCATCTCCATAGATTGGTAATTCTTTACCATCAAGAGCATTCAAGATTACAAGAGGTATTAATTTTTCAGGAAAATGATATGGCCCATAATTATTTGAGCAATTTGTAATAATTGTTGGCAGGCCATAAGTTCTATACCATGCTCTAACTAAATGATCTGAGGATGCTTTTGATGCAGCATAAGGGCTTGAAGGCTTATAAGGTGTATCTTCACAAAACAAATTATCATTTAGTTTTAAATCTCCAAACACCTCATCAGTAGACACATGATGAAAACGAAAAACTTCTTTTTTTCTGTTTGAAAGTTTTTCCCAATAATTACATGCCTCATTAAGTAATGTATATGTGCCAACAATATTTGTCTTAATAAAATCTGCAGCATTATTTATAGAGCGATCTACATGTGACTCAGCTGCAAGATGCATCACAGCATCTGGTTTGTATTTTTTAAAAACTCTTTTTAATTGAGCCTTATCACAAATATCAAATTGTTCAAAAAAATATTTTGGGCTTTCATCAATTTCCGACAGTGATGCTAAGTTTCCTGCATAAGTCAATTTATCGATATTTATTACAGTATCGGTTGTATTTTTAATAATGTATCTAACAACCGCTGAACCTATGAAGCCTGCTCCGCCTGTTACAAGAATTTTCATTAAACAAAACCCTCTAAATTATTTATCGTCACACTTTACCAACTATTTCACTAATTTTCCTGGATTTAATATTTTATTTTCATCAAAGTGATTTTTTAAGTTTTTAATAATATCTAACTTTGCTTTATCAGCATGCTTCATAAAAGTTTTAACCTTATTTGCCCCAATACCATGTTCTGCACTGAATGTTCCATCAAGATTTGAAACTATTGTATGAATTTTATTTTCAATTACAGGTTTTTCATCATATTTAAAATTGTTTTTATCTGGAAGGATATTAACATGCAAATTACCATCTCCAAGATGTCCAAATAGCACTAAATTGTCCGCACTATCTTTTTTAAAAAACAACTCAAGCTCATTAATTAATTTAATAATATTTTTTACAGGAACAGCGATGTCTAATTTAATAGGATTTCTTCTGCTAATACTTTCTGAAATTAAAAGTCGGTATTGCCATATGGAATGTTTTTGATTTTCATTTGAGCTAACGATTACCTCATGAGCTAATTTATCTTTATAAATTTTTTCTAGGGCCTTCATGAAACCATCTTGTGTACTCAACTCTATTATTAAATAATAGTTATTTTTTAAATGTTCTATGTTTATTTGATCAAATTCTTCTTTAACTTTTAAAACTGCGTTCATAGTAAAAAACTCAATTGCCTCGATATCAAAAGTAAAAATTAACTTCAACATTTCATCCAACGATGCTAATTTATCAAAGCCAATTAAAACTACATTTGTTTCTAATGGCTGATTAATTAACTTCATTCTGCAAGATACAGTTAATCCAAATATACCTTCAGAGCCAATAAAAATATTTTTTAAATTGGGTCCTGTTGCATTTTTAACTAACATATTATCAAGCGGGATATAAGTTGCATTACCAGAAATAACTTCTAATCCATCAACATAGAAAGATGTTAGTCCGTATTTTAGAACTCTGATACCGCCTGCATTAGTAGCAATATTTCCTCCTAACTGAGAAGATCCTGATGACGAAAAATCAACTGGATAATATAAGTCATTCTCTTGTGCAAAAGATTGTAAATTTTGAGTTACTACGCCTGGCTGACATAAAACAGTTTTTGTATTTTTATCAAATTCAACAATAGAGTTCATCTTATCAAATGAAACAATCAACTCATTTGATAAAGCAGAAGCACCTCCCGATAAGCCAGTTCTTCCACCTGATCCTATTAAAGGGTATTTAAATTCATTACACAATCTTATTACATCAATAACTTGTTTCTTTTCCTTGGGAAATACTATCGCGAGGGGGTCTGATTGATAATTTGTAGACCAATCATTTCTATATTTTTCTTTATTTAAAGAATCTGTCTTAATACAATTTCTATCGAAAACTTGATGTAGATTATTTATAAAAGAATCTTTACTCATAAAACTATGTAAACAAAAAAATCATATCATGTTATAAAAATTATGTTTAATTAATCCTCTTTGTGAAAGGTGATATTTTGTTCTTCCTCTCTTTTTGTTTGCTTTTTATATGAAGATCTAATTTTATTATTTGTTCTCATGGCTTCTTTAATCAAGCTTAAGTCTACATCTAAATTATCAGCATATTTCAATAGGGCTGAAGTATCCTTAGGTAAACATGCGCCGCCAAAGCCAAGTCTGCCATCATGACCTGGAACCATCATATGCGAGCTACCAATTCTTTCATCTTTAGATATAAAAGAAATAAAACTGTCCCAACTTTCTCTTGAATCAATCATCTTAAACAAGTTAAATAGTTGGTTAAAAAAAATTACCTTTGTAGCCAAGAATGAATTAATAGTATATTTAACAAATGATGCTGTAATTGCATCAGTAAAAATATAATCTTCACAGACACATTTTGTATGTTTCTTATAAAAAGATGCCAAAAATTCTGAATTTACTTTATCTCCACCAAATATGACAAGTTTGGAATTAATAAAGTCTTCGTCGGCGGATTTCTCTCTAAGAAATTCTGGATTATATATAAATCTAGGATAGAAACTTTTAATTTTTTCAATATTTTCTGGAAGAACAGTGCTTTTTATGACGACTAAACTTTCAAAGTTATATTTTTTTAAATCTTCTAGAACACTACGTAATATAGATACGTCTTGATTACCATTCTCTAGCATTGGAGTTGGTGTACATATAAAAATTATGTCAGGATTTAATTCAATTAAATCTTTAGTTGTACTATTAAGTTTTGGATCTATTTTTGAAACTATTACATCATCTGTGAGCCCGTTTGCTAGAGCCTTGCCGACAAATCCAAATCCAATAATTCCAATTTTCATAATATTAATGGAGGCTGAATCCGGAATCGAACCGGAGTAAACGGCTTTGCA
>CEOV01013382.1_pt1 | contig 10680 bp, 5 predicted proteins | sample 530631 | NCBI WGS metagenome assembly CEOV01 (sample SAMEA2620756, study PRJEB7988) | marine metagenome | isolation source: saline water (ENVO:00002010), including
ATCCCGTCTGAATCAGAATCATTGGAAAGTGGGTCGATTAGAACCATATTTGCATAAACACCTGGATCAAGAGCAGCGAAGATGTAGGGCGTACCTTCGACTTCGAGGACAGTCATGTCAACAACACGTCCTGGAATTCGAGTGTGATCAGGTTCGACTCCAGAAGAACGAACATGATCCGCATCAAGGGCCCAAGTCCCCCATTGTGATCCAACAATCACCTCGTCACCGAGGGGTAAGATCGACTGGATGTTGTTTGCAGTGAATTCATCCTCATTGGTCATGCGATCATAGGAGAACGCTCCAAGAGGATTAGACGGGCCGACGACCAAATCGAATTGATGGACACCGCCTCTAGTCCCCACCCAGAGCGTTTGCGGACTGGTAATTTCACCATCTCCATCGCGCGGACCATCGACCACCAGGGCCTGAACTCTTGCTGCCAAAGCCGAATCGATGGCATCCGCTGGGATCACGAATTCTTCGGCATTGGTGATATTGAAAATCCAAGTTGAATCAAAGCCACCCACAAAGTCGGTGCTATTGGCCATCAGTAGACCACGGTCGGTACCGACGAACAAACGCCCGCCTTCACTGGGAAGGACAACATGGGTCGCAACTTCGACCGTTGTGTTCTCTTGTTGTTGAAGAGCTGCAGTTAGAGGGACAACCTCTGTCCAACCACTGATCAAACCTTCAGAATCAAGAGAGAATCTCCAAACCAATTGTTGTTCACCAAACCCAATCAAATCGACTTGAGCGCCACTGCCTGTTTGCAGTGGTGTAACCAATTGCAATTCGGGAGAATCATGTGTATCGATCACCGAAGAAATTTGCCCCTCTTCATCTAGAGAGAGAGTCATCAACCCCATGGTGGTAGACAAAAGAAGGACACCATCCGAACTTCCCGCGGGCCAGAGATGCAAGTCCAGTAGGTGTTCACCAGAGGGAAGGGCAAAGTGGTTGGAATCATTTGTTGAAGGGCTCATCACTGTGACGCCTCGCATCGTGCCGATGTACACCAAGCCATGGACATCATCAGAAAAAATCGAATGGGCATTGTGATGCAATAAACTCGGCGTCGTACCTTGATCATACGCTGTCACGGTCTGGCCAGCAGACCCAAGTGCAGCTTGCTTAACACCAGCCGTAACCCAATTATCGTCATCCAAGTAAACGGTGTATTCCTCAAGGTTGCTGAACACCTCGCCCAAATCCAGAGTTGCTCCAGAAGTATCCGGGGAAATCGCTCCATCACGATTGACATCCCAACCATCAATGTCACTGTCAATCAGAGCATCGCTGCTATTCCTTGGATCGAGTTGGAAGTAAATTTCCCAGCCATCAATGATTCCGTCACCCTTCTGGGTTTGACTCAATGCCTGCCCGGGATTGCCCACCCAGCGATAGTAATCAGTGTCGTTGTCGAGTGGGTCTGTTCCCAACCAACCGTCATCACCGGTAGGCCTTGTTTCCTCTGTTTTGCAGGGGTCGACAAGGTGCGCGATTTCTCCCGAACATCGCAAGCCATCAAATTCGGTCATCCAATTCTCAGGTGCCCCATACAGATACTCCTCTGCGTTGGTGTAGAATTCGTGTGGTTCGATAGTACCATCCCTGTCAACGTCAAATCCATCTCCGCAACCTAGCGTCAAATCACGACAACGGTCGCTATCGATTTGTCCATCGCTGCTGTTGAGGGGGTCAAAGGCCATGCAATTCCAAACATTGGAGACATTGATGTAACCGGTTTGTGACATGCACATCGCCACTTCGTAACCATCCGGCAAACCGTCTCCATCTGTGTCTCCTGAACGTGGATCTAGATACCAGCGCACCCCGGTTTCCGATGCCTCGGCGGGCTTGCCTGGAAGTCCGGTTCGATTGTTGGTAAAACAAGAATCCAAGTCATATGGCCAACAATATTCCATCAACGCAGTCAACCCGTCGTAATCGTGGTCGCTCTGGTTGTCGGTCCCATTGTCTGCATCCAAACCAGGAACGATTCGTGAACGGTCACCTAAGTCCAACACAATGGGCTCACTGAAAGCCTCCTCATGCAAATCGGGCATGCCGTCCTTGTCACGATCCGTAATGGGTGGACCCTCTCCCGTGGTATCCCCGGGGTGGATGGATTGTACGGGGCTGTTTGGTCTGACTTGACTGACGAAAACCATCGAGCCAAGTAAAATGAGGGTTATCAGAAGCGCTGTCTGTTTACGACGCATGGTCTCACCTGTGGGTTACACCCACAGAGGCATCCCTGCTCTTACGCTTATGATGCTGATGGAGCGTCGTTCGGACGCAACTTCACCAAAAATCAACATGCTAACTCCAATAATGATACTATTTATGGCAAATAAAATATCAAATTCGTGTTGCGAAAAACGTCCAAAAAAGGGCATCTTTTCACGGCGATGAGCGCTTCATTCAAAGGGTGTATAGTCCCCCCTCGGAAAGTTCGGCATGACAATGGAGATTACACACCTCGGTTCGGGCAGCCGCGGCAATGCTACGTTGCTGCAAACTGACGAGGCGAAGGTGCTCATTGATTGCGGATTTAGTGGGCGCCAAATGGAGCGGCGATTGGGTCAAATTGGCGTCGATCCGAAGAGTGTTGATGCCATCGTATTGAGTCACCATCATACCGACCACGGACAAGGTGCAGAAATTTTCCACAAACGACACGGGGCGAAACTGTTCGCCAACTTCACGACTTGCGCCCATCTCGGACTCGATCCCGTCAACCAATGTCGAATTTTTGAGTCACTTGAGCGAGTTCAAGTTGCACCCGGTTTGTCGGCCCTACCTGTGCCCGTCCCACACGACGGGGCGGAGAATGTTGGATTCATTATCAATTCAGGCACGGATCAACGTGCTGCAATCGTCACAGATTTGGGTGAACCAACCGATGAGTTGATTCAGCATTTGAAAGGATGTGCCCATATTTCGATCGAATCGAATTACGATGCCAAACGTTTGGCATTGGGTCCCTATCCACCAAGTTTGAAATCGCGTATTTCCGGAAGAGGTGGCCACCTTTCCAATCAGCAAACTTCCGAGTTGTTGGCAGAAATTCTCGGACCTGAAACCCACAGTGTTGTACTGTGCCACCTTTCTTCGAAAAACAACGCTCCACACTTGGCAGAAAGCGAAGCGCTGTTCAGGATTGAGGATTGGTCAGGTGACCTTCGAGTTTCGACCCAAGATGGACCTGAATTCAGCCACTGGGTTGGACAGAGTGAAGCCGAGATGATTACCCTGTGAAATCTTCACCTCAGTATGAGGTGAAAACCCAATGGCTAAGAACATACGGCCACATCCGGGACCATGCGCCCATCCTCTGCCACCTGGCGACCGGCGGATGAGCGGGCCGTTTCGGAAATCATGGGAGTGACCATGCTACTGGCGATGGTCATCTCGACAATGGCAGGTGTCGTCGTCGTCATGCAACCGTTCATGGAGGATTTGACTGACAACCGAGATTGGGCTGCAGGAAGTGTGGCCGCCACCCAATTCAACGACAGGTTGTTGGTCGCTGCTGAATCTCCACCTGGAACTGGAATTGTGGTCAATAGCCAACATGTTTCGGATACACTCAAACCTCTTCGAAATGCAGAAATTTGGCAGATAAGTGCCGATCTTTTCGGCCACGACCGCACCAAGGTGAGTTTGGAAAATGGGCTGTTCAATGTGACCTCGCTAAACGGAACTGCATCCACCGTAGAGGTTCAGACGAAGGACGGTTCAGAGTCTTGGACCTTACAGGATGGCGAAGGTGAAAATTCGACGAATTTGAGTATGCAGGACTGGATGATTGTTGATGTCAAAAATTCAGCTGATGAATTGATTCATCGTTGGGTCCAAATTCCACTGGATGGTGTCCAGTTGCGAACCCCCCTCACCGAGGGAACATTCCAAGTCAATCTAGTCAATGGAGCCCGAATTGAACAGTTGCCCAACCAACCGATTGAAGTTCAAAGTTATCCAAGGCTCGATTATGAGAGGACGCTTGAAGGTGGATTGCGGGTCAGTGTAGTGTTAATCGATGTCGAAATCTCCGGCATTGAGCGCAGTGTAGACCAATCACTTGATGTTGAAAGTCAGGGCGCATTATTGTTCTTTGACCATGAAGCACGCAACCTCAAGATGATGCCGGAATTCACTGGAGTCGACAACCCTGAATCTCGATATCTTCGACATTGGACGGACGCTTACGACATACATCGAGCCACGGGTGATTCGTCAGAATACGTAGGATTCGGACCCAATGGCAGAATATCTGGGGCAGAAGGAATGACATTGTATCCTGCCACTCAAGACTTCCACCTAGATGTCATTTTGCAACAGGTGGTGGTTCAATGATTCGCCGAAATCATGACGATGAAGCAGTGTCAGCAGCCATTGCTACTGTACTACTCTTTGCAGGTGTAATTACGATCATCTCAGGCATGATGGTCACTGTCATCCCCGTCATCGATGAGCTCCACGGTGCTGTCGAGAGAGAAAACATGGTTGGCCAGATGGAGGATTTGGCGGCAGAAACAAGCCGCCTGAGTGAATCTGGCACCCCAGGCGATGCGGCTACCATGAATATCCGACCTCATACGGGTTCACTCGCATGGGATATGCTTGAGGGAGGGACATGGTATTCAGCAACACATCAACCGAATAGTGCATTTAGGCTTGAAGGTGTGCTAGATCTTGACAACCAAATGAGATTGAGACATGCAGAATCGTATATCGAAAGCATCTGTGCCACCGATTTACATGCTTCAGCAGAATCAATTCACCACTATCGCGTTCCAATGTTGAACGGTACCGTTACGGCAACACCCATCAACGCCCTCACAACTCTGTTGGGTTCAAACCAACTGTCTCACGAGACGAACGGTTCTGAGGTAGATTACACGATGGCAACTGATGATGTTTGGGAAGCAACAATCGACAACTCACAAGGAGAATCATGGATTCACAGTGAAATGCCTCTGCGTGTTGTAATGTGGCGTGGAGAGGGGGGTGCTTTCTTAGCGACTCCGGATCAACCCAATCCAGGCTCTGAAACCGGGAGAAGTTGGACCATCCCATTGATTGCAAACTCCCATGCGATTCACATTGAAGCCGATGCCCCATTTACGATGGAATGGGAAACAAGTTCACAGAGTGGTACGGGAAGTTCAACTTCAGTCTCGGTATCTCAAGTGCCATCTGGTGAACAGGATGCGGTCCACATTTGGCAAGGCGAAATCGAAACCAACCAATTGGAGCAACTTGCCTTGCGAACCTCAACCAATGCTCGCACCATCATTCATTGGGGCGATGCTGTCGTACTTGATGGGGCCGGACCTGGAGCCATACCTTGGCTAGATCGGGGGGGCTCCGCAACTGGAATTCATTTCCGTCCTCCGGCAATGGATGGCTCACTGATTATCCACAACCCGAATAACGATGCAACGACTGCAAAGGTGAACAATTTGTTCCATTCAATTTCTGGCCAATCGAGCATTCGAATTGTTTGGGAGGCGGGGGCAAATTCGTGGATCGAAGGTTCAGATCCGATTCAGGTCGAGTGGGTCCTTGATTCACAAACCGTCGGCCAAACCCTCACTCATTCAACGGGTTGGAGACCCGGTAGTTTTGCTTTGATTCCAGCATCGGATACGGGCCGAATGTCTGGGAATGATTGGAAATTTGAAGCCCCCACGAGTGGCGGTGATGCCGAAATTCCAGAGCTGGGTGTGACTGACATCGCCCTGCAGTCGGCTGGGCCATCTGCATCATGGTCAACTCAAACGGACAGTGGAATTCTGACCCATGGAGATTCGGCCATCGTCATGCCCATCGACAGCACACACATTGGACATCTGTCAATAGAATCAACATCAAATGCCCTACGAACCTATATCTCAACGGGAGAAGATGGTTCTACAGAGATTGTAGAAGATGGTGCTGAGCGATGTGTGAATATCGATTTACGCGCTTCAGGATGGATTGATGTGGAGTTGCCGTGGGATGCTGTAGGCAATTGGAAGGATGGGGAAATCCGAAACGCTTGGAAAGATGGGTCGCACTTCTTTGGCGTCGCCTTGACGCTTCGAGGCAATGTTGGCGAAGAACCTCATGTAGCGATTGGCTCGGCATGGGCCATGCATTTGCCAAGATTGACATACACGTTTGACTCAAGTGTGACTGATTTGCAAATCCTAACGCATGGAGGATTCGTTGGAACCAATCATCCAGAATATCGGGCTGATGTCTTGGTCCCACCACCTTCTCGTGAAGGACCCGGCCCTCGTTTGGCTGCGACTGTACCAGTCACCATGCCCACCCCTGATTCTGTGGCCGGGAACTCCGAATTGGAGTTGACCCTCAGACTAGATGTTCGAGATCAAGTGTCGACCATTTACGCCCATGAAGTTCGGCGCGGATGGGATGGACCCTATGCGGTTGCAATCGCCGCAGAAAGTTCTGCCGAGGTTGAGTTTTCATCAGACTGGTTGGCGTTCCCAGGACAATTGGACATGCTCGATGATTATGTTGGCTGGGTACAAACTTCACCCACGATGCCAGAGGTTGTCTATCATGCAGGAGGGCAACCCGTTCTGTTTAATCTGCAGGTCGCTAGCCTGTCCTGTCATGCAACCACGGGAGGTGTAGCATAATGTCGCGGAAATTGATCAACGACGAGAATGCAGCCGCTACTGAAATCGGATACGTTTTCACCTTCCTCTTGGGACTGATGTTTTTGACCACGTTTTCGATATGGGTTTGGGGACTTGAAGTTTCAACCCAAGAGCGTTGGACCGAACATGCATTGGAGGAAAATTTGCTATCCGTTGGTGCCGCAGTAGAGCGTGCAGATGAAGCCGCTCGTCTCGACCCAAATGCCCGCTATGCTGAACCGGTGGACTTGCACCTGTCGACGGCTGCCGGATTGAATATCGAAATGTGGCTGACCGATGATGCAGTACACATATCGGACAGCGCCGAAGTATATCGTTCAAGTCAACCCATTTCAGGCGCAGCTGCGACAGTACACTCTGGAGTGGTCAACTTGGTTGGAATCGAGACGGTCTGGGTCGTTCTACAGGACGGTAACGTCACACTTCAGGTTGAGCAGCCGGGGTTCTAATTCCCACCCATGATTGCTCGATGCATCTGACCTTGGACCTCACGCATTCGGGCGCCTGCACCCAATTCTCTGAAAACGGTAAGAGCACGTTGTAGGTAGTTCATGCGTTCGGCTTTCTCTGGTGCTGCTTCACCTAAGCGAGCCAATAGTTCACCAATCAGTGGGCGGAAATCATTGGCTTCGGCCATGGCTAGACCATCGAGATAATGCTCAACCGCCTCTCCAGTGCGTCCAGCATCGGACAATGTTTCACCAAGCAATATTGTGATTTCAACCGCGCTACGTTGATCGGTTTCTTCAGACATTTGTGTCAATGCTTCAGAATAGTGATGTAGGGCTAAATCAGGATCTCCGGTCCTCGCATACAAGCGACCTAGGACTGCACGGGCCCTCGCATGGAGACCCTTATTTTCAGCCGCTTCTGTATCCTCATAAGAGGTGAGTGCATGCTCACGGGCGCGGTCGATTTCTCCCATTTCAAGTAATGCGGATGCCAACTTGATTCGAGATTCGACCAGATCTGGATCGTCTTCAGATTCGAGTAACTCTTCGACGTTACCATAGACTTCGAGCGCACGCTTCGTATCTTTTCGATGCCGGAAAATGTAACCCATGTTGGTGTATGTACGTGCTGCACCTTTTGCATCCTTGGTATCGATGAAGATTTGCAGAGCACTCCCATGAAGATCGAGTGCGGAATCGGAGTCTCCACGATGAACCGACAAATCCGCTTTGCTGGAAAGCAAACGACCCTCCATTTCGCGCATCTTATGCCGCTTTACGATTGGGAGACAGGATTCATATTCAGTTTCAGCATCATCCCAGCGACCCTGCATGGCCAAGATATCACCGCGCATTTCGAGAACGGTAGCCCATGTTCTGGGCCCAAATTGTGATTCCTGTAATTCGATCAATAGAGGGAGTAGTTCCATGTGCCCACTGCGTACCAAGGAACGACCATTCTCATCAAGCACATCGCCCAGTGAATCTGAATCACCTGAATTGACTAGATGATAGATGTATTCCAGTTGCTGCTCAGGTGCATCCAATCGTTTTCGATACCATGCACAAGCTGCAGCATGCAGTGTCGTCGCAGTTGCAGAATCAAACGTCCGCAGTAAGAATTCACGAACCAAGTCATGCACATCGTAGTTTTCGCTATCTACTTGCCGGGCCAATCCCTTTTCGACCAAATCATCAAGCAAATCAGTCTCAATTTCATGATTTGAAAGGGCCTCTAACGGCATGGGTTCACGATACACAGCAATGGCACCCAACACACGCTTTTCAGCACCAGATAAACGACTGAAAATCTCCTCTTCAACAAACTTCTCAAGGGTATCATGGAACGTTGATCCGACCGAACCGCGATTGATGAGTTGCAAAATTAGGGGATGGCCACGTGATAGGGTGTAGATGTGTAAGAATGTCGACATTTCAATATCAGGCATGGTGGTCAACAGGTTGCGACTAGCCGATTGATCCAATCCCTCGAGTGGAAGTACAAGAGCTGAGATGTTTCCATCTGCATCTTTCAACGGTACAACAGCACGGAATGAACGGCTAAACATCACCAATCCACACTCTTGCATGTCCGCCATTCGTTGAGATAGTCCTCGAATAATCGCAAAGAGAACTTCATCGTTTACCTTGTGCAAATCGTCAATGATTATCAAGGCAGGAACTTCTTCCAATGCACCAACGATGAGGTTCACTGCAACCGAGGCTTGAGGGACCGCTGTCGCGTGGACATAGTCGGACAAATCATCATCACCAATGGTAGACAACCACTCTGCACAGGCTTCTAGGAAGGCCCGACTACCCTCCCAGTCCTGGCATCGATGATACAGCAAATTACGCCGATGTGTGTATTGCTCGATCACTTTTCCTGCCAAAGCAGTCTTGCCGATACCTGCAATCCCTGGCACCAAGAGACAAGAAGAACGGGCGTCGAGAAGTGCGCAGATATTTTCCAACTCAGTTTCGCGTCCGAAAAAGGCTCGAGTGCGAGGTAAATCACCGAGTGATGTGACCAACTGCTTTTCGACATGTTTGTCTAAATCACGTTGAATCAGTTCTTCATTGAGGGTACGTAAATCCAGCATCCCATTGTCGTCAATATATCTCAAAACATCTACAGATCGTAGAGGAAAAGTTGCCAAATCAATCGAACCGGCAAGGGTTGTCGTATGTGTCACTCCAGACTTATCTACCAAACGAACGGGATATTCTGAGAGGCGCTTCCATGTCTCTTCCGCCTGAACCATACCAGAATCCGTCAAAAAGTATGCTTTCCGTTTACGGCTGACCCCTGCAACGTGCGCTTGACGCTCAATCAGATGATTTGCATCCTTGAGACCAGCAATTGCACGAGGGACGTTACTGCGCGCAATGGCGACAGCATTTGCGATTCCCATTTGTGAAAGTGCGAACGGAACTTCAACGGAATCTGTGTAGTCAGCATAGTCTCGCAAATGGAGCATGATTCGCTCTTGGACACCCGGACGAGGAAGGCTCATTCGACACTCACCACCCCTAATGTTACGTTACCCCTTTTGATAGTGATGTGAGCAATCCCAACTTGACCCAAGGCCAAGTGGGTTGCATCACTCATTATCCGGGACCCATTTGTTCTGCTCTGCGTCCCACTTCCAGCCCGGGTAACCGGCGACCTGAGGTGCAGCGGCAGTCTGCTGCTGTACTACGGGTTGCTGAGCAACCGGTTGCTGAACAGCGGGAGCTTGCTCTTGCTGTTTGGCTTTGGCCCAAGCATATGGATCGACTTCTTGCTCTGGTGCCATCATTTCATCCTCAAATTCTTCATCTTCAAATTCAACGAAGAAGAATACGAATACTGCACCTAAGGCTGCCAATACGATCAGTGCAAGTAGACCCAAACCAATCCACATGAACAGGCCGCTACCTTCCTCATCTCCACCTTCGACTGTGATTTCTGAATCTGTATTGGTAGGCTGCTCAACGCTTCCATATTCGAACACAATGGTGTTGTCACCCTTGTCCAATCGGTTCGCAGGAATCTCCAATGTCCAAGTTCCATCATCAGAGACTTCGGTGTTGCCCAATCGGATTCCACCGGAGGTTTCACCCACGACATTGACGGTCGGTCGGCCGCTACCAGTGAACACCAGAGTATCCGTCTGGCTCACTTCAGCTGGACATCCAGCGACAAATCCGCCATCCACCATCAATCCAGCACATTGCGACGAGAACGAGACTCCTACGACGTCAAAGTTGAGCGGGTCGGATGCGACGATGCTGCCGGCTGAATCGCGAACCTCAAAGACGACATCAGAGAGCGACCAGTCTTCCATGTTTGGAAGATAGAAAGACATCGTGATTGGATTGTAATTGGCAATACCATTACTTCCGATTGTGATGACCTCATCATGGTAATCATCCTCAAGCTTATCCGCTATGTCAAGGACATAGTAGGTGAGATCATCACCATCAGGATCAGAGAAAAATTCGGTCAAGTCAATGTTGTGCCCTGAACCACAACGGTTCTGAGACGAACCGGTTTCTTCACA
>CEOV01034532.1_pt1 | contig 10633 bp, 9 predicted proteins | sample 530631 | NCBI WGS metagenome assembly CEOV01 (sample SAMEA2620756, study PRJEB7988) | marine metagenome | isolation source: saline water (ENVO:00002010), including
CCAGATAAGATAGTAATGGAAAAAGCCGATGATTTTCACGGTATTTTTACATTCTCTCCTTTACAACCAGGTTATGGTCTAACCATTGGTAATGCTGTAAGAAGAGTATTATTATCTTCATTGGAAGGATATGCTGTTACTGGAATTAAAATTCCTGGTATACAACATGAGTTCTCTACTATAGACGGTATTGTTGAAGATGTTTCAGAGATTATTTTAAATCTGAAAACAATTAGGTTTAAACCTACAAATGATAATCCTGAAAAGAATGTTACTGTCTCTTTCGATAAGAAAGGAACTATGACTGGTGCTGATATTTCTAAAGCTGCTAGCTCTTATGAAGTACTTAATCCTGATCAAGAAATATGTACAGTAAGTAAAAAAGTTAAGTTTTCAATTGAATTAAAAATTGAAAAAGGCAGAGGTTATGTTTCTTCTGAAGAAAATAATACTTCATCAGATGTTGATTTCATTTCCATTGATTCAGTTTTTACTCCAATTATTAATGTTAAATATAGCATTGAAAATACTAGGGTAGAGCAAAAAACAGATTTTGAAAAATTAATTCTTGATATTCAGACTGACGGGTCAATTCATCCAGAAGATGCCTTAAAAGGATCTGCTCAATTACTAATTAAGCACTTCTATCTATTTTCTGATAAGGATATGGAATTTGCTGAAGATAATTCAGATGAAATAGAAGTTGTTGATGAAGAATTACTTCACATGAGAAAACTTCTTAAAACATCATTAAATGATTTAGATCTTTCAGTTAGAGCTTATAACTGTTTAAAAGCTGCTGATATCAAAACATTGGGAGATCTTGTTAGTATCGAGATTTCTGATATGATGAAGTTTAGAAACTTTGGTAAAAAATCATTAACTGAGCTTGAAGAGCTAGTTGATAATAAAGGTCTTACTTTTGGTATGGATCTATCTAAGTATAATTTAGATTAATTAATTTCAATGAGACACGGTAAAAAGTTTAATCACTTAAGTAGAAAGGCACCACATAGAAAGTCAATGCTTTCTAATATGGCGTCTTCCCTTATTATTCATAAAAAAATTGAGACTACTGTCGCTAAGGCAAAAGCTCTAAGGAAATATATTGAACCTATTTTAACTAGATCGAAGAACGATACTACTCATTCAAGAAGAACTGTCTTCTCTCTACTTAATAATAAAGAGTCTGTTACTGAGCTATTTAATAATATATCAGAAAAAATAGCTTCAAGACCTGGTGGATATACTAGAATAATAAAGACTGGTTTTAGACTTGGTGATAATGCAGAGATGTGTGTCATTGAACTTGTTGATTATAACACTCTTTTGCTTGGAGGTGACGATAAAGCTGCTGCTTCTAAAACTAGGAGAAGAAGAAGAAAAAAATCAACTGCTAATGTAGCTGAGGAATCTCCAAAAGCTAAAAAAGAAGCGCCAAAAAAAGAGGAAAAAAAACCTAAGAAGGACAAGGATGACAAGAAGTCTAAATAGTACTTTCTAAAAAATTTTAATTTAAAGGGATTAAATTTATTTAATCCCTTTTTTATTATATATTTTTGAAAAAAAATGGGATTAATATCTAGAAAACCTGCTGTTTTGTTACTTGAAGACGGTTCTGTCTTTAAAGGAAATTCTCTCGGTAAAATTGGCTCTGCAACTGGTGAAATCTGCTATAATACTGGAATGACTGGTTACCAAGAAATTTATACCGATCCATCTTATTTTGGTCAAATAATTATTAATACTTCTTCTCATATAGGAAATTATGGTACTGTTGACGAAGAGCAAGAAAGTAAATTTCCTCAGATTAATGGTGTTATAATAAATGAATATTCAGAAGTTTATAGTAGATCTAATTCAGAAGAAAGTTTAGAAGATTATTTTATCAAAAATAATACGGTTGCAATTTTTGATATCGACACTAGAAAATTAGTGAAACACATAAGAGATAAAGGAGCTATGAACGCAATTATCTCTAGCGATATTCTGGATGTTGAAAAACTTAAAGTACTCCTGAGTAAGGTTCCTCCTATGAAGAATTTAGAGCTTTCATCTAAAGTTACAACTAAAGAGGAATACACATATGGAGATGAAAATTCTGACATTAAGATTGCAGTACTTGATTTAGGATGTAAAAAATCTATCCTGGATAATTTTAGTACTAGAGGAGCATTTTGCAAAGTGTTTCCAGCTAAAACCTCATTTAATCAGATGAAATCATGGAACCCTGATGGATTCTTTATATCAAATGGACCTGGTGATCCAGCTTCTATGGATTATGCTGTAAATACTGTTAAGGAAATTATAGAAGCTGATAAACCAATTTTTGGTATATGTTTAGGGCACCAAATTTTAGCAAGGGCTTGTGATATCTCAACATATAAACTTCATAATGGACACAGAGGAATAAATCATCCTGTTAAAAATTTAAAATCTGGTAAGTCAGAAGTAACATCACAAAACCATGGGTTCGCTGTATCAATGGATGAGATTAAAAAATCAAAATCCTTAGAACTTACTCATGTTAATTTGAATGACGAAACTGTTGAAGGCATTAAAGTAAAAGGAAAAAAAGCATTTTCAGTTCAATATCATCCAGAATCGTCTCCTGGACCTCACGACTCTAGATATTTATTTGATGACTTTATAAATATGATTAAGTAGTGAGTAATATAACAAAAATTAGAGGTAGACAAATTTTAGATTCTAGAGGTAATCCTACTGTTGAAGTAGATGTTTTCTGTGGAGATATTATGGGAAGAGCTGCAGTTCCATCAGGCGCATCAACAGGTGAATATGAAGCTGTGGAGTTGAGAGATGGGGGTGATAAATATCTTGGTAAGTCTGTAACGAAGGCAGTTAAAAATGTAAATAATATAATCTCAAAAGAATTAGTAGGTAAGTCATGTAATGATCAAGCAGGTATAGATCAGTTTTTAATAGATCTAGATGGGACAAATAATAAATCAAATCTTGGAGCAAATGCGATACTTGGTGTTTCGTTGGCTTGTGCTCATCTTGCATCTAAAATATCAAATGAACCTCTTTATAAATATTTAGGTGGTCAGGAAGCTAATTTATTACCTGTTCCAATGATGAATATTATAAATGGCGGATCTCACTCAGATGCTCCTATTGCATTCCAGGAATTTATGATAAGACCAGTCGGAGCTGATTCATTTAGTGAATCTTTAAGATACGGTGCGGAAATTTTTCATACTTTAAAATCAATAATTAAAAGTAAAAAATTAAGTACAGCTGTTGGAGATGAGGGTGGTTTCGCTCCAAATTTTACTGGAGGAACAGAGGAAGCTATTGATACTATTTTACATTCAATTGATAAAGCTGGTTTTTCTGTAGGAAAGGATATTACTCTTGCAATGGACTGCGCAGCCTCAGAATTTTATAAAGATGGAAAATATAATTATAAAATTTTTGAGGGAGATAATGGTCATATTAGAGATTCTGCGGAACAAGTTGAGTATCTGAAGAGTCTAGTAGATCAGTACCCAATAGATAGTATTGAGGATGGTTGTGATGAAAATGATTGGGATGGTTGGAATATGCTAACAAAAGAAATTGGAGATAGATGTCAACTTGTCGGAGATGATCTATTAGTAACCAATTTAAAATATTTAAAAAGAGCAATTAAAGAAAAAAGTGCAAACTCTATTCTAATAAAGCCTAATCAGATTGGTACTCTTACCGAGACAATTAATGCAATCAATTTAGCTAAAGAATCTGGATGGACTGCTGTCGTTTCCCATAGATCTGGTGAAACTGAAGATACTACTATTTCTGATATAGCGGTTGGTTTAAATGTTGGTCAGATTAAGACGGGTTCATTATCAAGATCAGATAGAATAGCTAAGTATAATCAATTGCTTAGGATAGAGGAGGATTTAGGAGATAAAGCAAAATTTCCTTCTAAATAAATTTATATATTTGGTTTATGATTAGTCAAAAGATAAGAGGTCTCTTCAAGAATTTCTATTTCCTTTTCTTTTTATGTTTTGTTTTGTGGATGACAATTATTGATTCCAATGGATTCATTAATAGATATAGGCTGTCAGATAAACTTTCTGAATTAAATTCCCAGAAAGAATTTTATGTTAAAGAAATTGATAAAGTTTCATTAGATAAAGAACGATTTGAGAGTGACCAAGAACTCTTGGAAAAATATGCTCGAGAAGAGTATTTGATGAAAAAAGAATCTGAAGATATTTTTTACGTAATAAAAGAATAATGGATAAACACAGCGAAGAATTTTTATATAAATATTTAAATAATCACTCTCCAACTGGCTTCGAGTCATCTGGTCAAAAAATTTGGTTAGATTATATTAAACCTTACATCGATGAATACATATCTGATACTTATGGAACAGTAGTTGGTGTAATTAATCCTGATGCTAAATATAAAGTTGTCATTGAGGCTCATGCAGATGAAATCTCTTGGTTCGTAAATTATATAACAGATGATGGATACATATATGTTATTCGAAATGGAGGATCTGATCATCAAATTGCTCCCTCGAAAAGAGTAAATATTCAGACTGAAAAAGGAGTAGTTAAAGGAGTTTTTGGTTGGCCTGCTATTCATGTTAGGGATCCAAAAACTGAGCAAGCCCCATCATTAAAAAATATATTTATTGATGTAGGCTGTTCATCTAAAAAAGAAGTAGAGGATTTAGGTATCCATGTTGGCTGTGTTATAACTTTTGAGGATGAGTTAATGGAACTAAATAAAAAATACTACACTGGAAGAGCTCTCGATAATAGGATGGGAGGATTTATGATCGCTGAAGTAGCCAAAAGATTACATAATGATAAGAAAAAATTAGACTTTGGTTTATATGTAGTAAATTCAGTGCAGGAAGAGATTGGATTGAGAGGTGCCCAGATGATTGCAGAGAGAATTGACCCTGACGTAGCTATAATTACTGATGTGACTCATGACACTAACTCACCAATGTATGATAAGAAAAAAAGTGGTGACATTAAATCAGGAAAAGGTCCAGCTCTCACATTTGGTCCAGCTGTTCAGAATAACCTCTTAAAATTACTTATTGACACTGCTAAAAAGAATAAGATTGATCATCAGTTAATGGCAGCATCTAGATTTACAGGTACTGATACTGACGCATTTGCATATTCAAATGATGGTGTTGCATCTGCATTGATCTCTTTACCTCTAAAATATATGCATACAACAGTTGAGACAGTTCATAAAGATGATGTTGAAAGTTGTATCAAGTTGATGTATGAATCTGTGTTAGCAATAAAAGAAGGTCAAGACTTTAGATATATTAAATAATATCATATCCTGCTTTTTTCATATCCTCCCAAAATGAAGGGTAGGATTTATTTACAACATCTGGATTATTAATTGTAATATTTATTTCTGAAGCTAAAGGAGCAAATGCCATTGCCATACGATGATCTTTGTATGTCTCGATTGAAGCTTCATTAGAAAATTCATTATTTCTTTTATCTAATGTCCAAACCCCATTGTCATCATAAAAATTCACTCCAATTTTTTTTAATTCATTACTCATGGCCTTTAACCTATCTGTTTCCTTAATTTTTAAACTCTCAACACCATATAATTTTAGTTTAACTTTATGAAATGCCGCAACAACTAATACTGTTTGAGCTAAATCAGGGCAATCTTTAAAATCTAATTCTAAATAGTCACAGTCAAAATCTTTTTTTCTTAATATGATTCCATCTTTATCATATAAAGTTTCAACATTAAAGAGTGTCATGATTTTTTTTATGACTTGATCACCCTGGAAGGAATGTTCTCTTAAACCTTTTAGCTTAATCTCCTTCAATTTTTTATTTATAGATATAAAACTATACCAGTAACTTGCTGCTGACCAGTCAGACTCTACCTTATACGATCCTGATTTATATTCCTGATTGTTAATTGAGATGCTATCTTCAGATAAGTCATATTTTATCCCAAATTTTTTCATGAGATTAAGTGTCATCATCACATATGGCTTACTATAGAATGGGGGCATTACATCAATTTTTAAACCATTAGGTAGGACAGGGGCAATCATTAGAAGTGAAGAAATATATTGACTGCTTATATCTCCTCTAATTGATATTGATTCTTTAATCTGAGAAATTTTTCTATTAATTTTTATTGGGGGATATCCATCCTTTTCCGTGTAAGAAATCTCAGCTCCAATTTTATTTAATGCATCTACTAGAATTTTAATTGGTCTTTTTTTCATTCTTTCTGTCCCTGTCAATAATACTCCTTGCTTAGTAATAGCTAGGAAAGAAGTAAGAAATCTCATTGTAGTTCCAGCATCTTCTGCGTCCCAAATATTTTGGGAATTAGATCTAATTAGATTTTTCAGAAGCACTGTGTCGTTAGCGTGAGATAAGTTTTCTAATTCAATTTTATTATCAGATAAAGATTTAATAATTAATAGTCTATTGCTTTCACTTTTTGATGAATTTAAATTTATTTCAATCTCAGAAGGAGATTCTATGAAAGAAAGCTTGTAATTAATCATCACAGCTCTGATTATAATATTCTAAACTTTCGTTAATTAAATCAGGTTCAATAGTTATATCATAATCACATGAACCAATACCTACTAAAAGACTTGATCTAATATTTTGAGATATGTTTTTCTTATCATGATAGGTATTTTTAATTATAGTATTAAAGAAATCTAACTTGGGAAGATCATAAACTCTCAAAATATATTTAGTAATTATCTCAAGATCATCTTTATCAATTTTTTTATGTTGATTTGAAATGAAAGCCTCACATATCATCCCTATTGCAATAGCTTCACCATGAAGTAATTTATTTTTTTTATCTAGGTAGGTGGTTTCAATTGCATGACCAATTGTATGTCCAAAATTTAATATTTTTCTAAGACCAGATTCTTTTAAATCCTTACTAACAACTTCAGATTTAATTGATATAGAATGCTTAACAATTTCATCCCAATCACTATCATTCCATTCTTTTTTTGAAATTTTATCAAACATAGCTCTGTCTCTTATCAGGCAATGTTTAATCACTTCAGCAAATCCAGATCTAAGTTCTCTTTCGGATAATGTTTGTAAAAAAATTGTATCAATAATTACACTATTAGGCTCTCTAAATACCCCAATTATATTTTTTAAATTTTGAAAATCTACTCCTAACTTTCCTCCAACACTTGCATCGACTTGAGATAATAAAGTAGTAGGGATGTTTATAAAATCAATTCCTCTCATATATGTAGAGGCAACAAAACCTCCCAAATCACATATTACACCACCTCCAACATTTATTAGCAGGGAATTTCTGTCAAATTTAAGGTTAATAAGTTCTTCCCATACCTTTTCACAGGTAGATAAGCTTTTATTTTCCTCTCCTTCTTCAATTGTAATCGTATGATAATCAAATTTATGATTTTCTAGTATTCGATTAAGACAGTATTTTGATGAGTTATTGTCGGATAAAAATCCAATTTTCGAAAAATTATTTTCACTTATATACTGAGAAAGAATTTTTCCTGCATTGCCAATCTTAATATGATTTGGAATCATATTTTAAAATTAGCCTTTTTTCTATTTATAATTTTATTTTGAACATTAATAGAACCTAAGTGAATAACTTTATATAAATCTTCTATAAAGTCCTTATCTAATCCTTTTTCGATAGCCCAATCAAGTCTAGACTTAAAAATTTCATTCCACCTATCAACTTGGAAGGTAGTAAGATCTGTTTCTTTCTTAAACTCACCAATTTTCTCAACCAAGGCAATTCTTTTAGCAATAACATCTACTATTTCTTTATCAACTTCATCAATACTTTCTCTTATTTCATTTAGTAAATGTTTATAAGATTTGTCATCTTCTTTTGAACTCTTAACTTTTAAATCTGATTTCATTTTAGATAAAACCTCTGGCGTTACTTGTTGTTTAGCATCACTCCAAGCATTATCAGGATCAATATGCGACTCAATTATAAGCCCGTCATAACCTAAGTCAAGTGCTTTCTGAGATGTCTCAAAAATCATATCTCTATTTCCACATATATGAGATGGATCACAGATAACTGGAAGGTTAGGTAGATTACTTTTTAAATCAATAGCGATCTTCCATAATGGAACATATCTGTATTTTGAGCTTCCCGTCATGGAGAATCCTCTATGAATAGCTCCCAATTTTGTGATACCAGCCTTGTTAATTCTTTCTAGTGCACCCATCCACAATGATAAATCTGGGTTTATAGGATTTTTAACAAGTATTGGCGTATCTGTTCCTTTCACTGCATCTGCAATTTCTTGAACTGAGAATGGATTGACAGTTGTTCTAGCACCTATCCATAGGATATCAATGCCATACTTTAAAGATAAATCAATGTGATTGGTGTTAGCTACTTCTACTGCAAACTGAACATCTAGTTCTTTTTTTATATCAGAGATCCATTTTAAAGCTTCCTCGCCATTTCCTTCAAAAGTTCCTGGTCTTGTTCTGGGTTTCCAAACACCGGCTCTCATAAGTGTAATACCATGAGATTTAAGCTGCTTACATGTCTCAAAAAGTTGATCATAAGTTTCAGCGCTACAAGGCCCTGAAATAATTAAAGGATCAGTATCTTTATTTATCCAATTATTAATTGGATCTATATTTAATTTTTTGCTCATTTCTATTATATTTTTGCTCTAAAACATTACTACACAACAGATAAGTGGACAAAACTACAAAAAACTTATTTAATAACACAGAATTAGCGTTTACTAATAAATCAAATTTTGAGTTAAGGAAAGCATTTTTTCTATTTTCAGTATTGGATTATCCAATTCTAACTAAAATTGGTAATACGTTTTTGCTTCTTGTCCTAAAGCTTAGGTTACCATTTAAGTTAATTATTAAAAATACAATTTTTAATCACTTCTGTGGAGGTGAGACAATCCACGACTGTAAAAGTACTTTTCAATCATTGAAAAAATATAATATTAGCGCTATGCCTGAATACTCAGTTGAGGCTGAGTCATCTACTGAGGGATTTGAAAATTATAAAAATGATTCTATTGATTTAATAAACTTTTTAGGAGAAGAAAAACTTCCATTTATCGCTATTAAGTGCACCGGATTAATGGATATTAATTTATTAGAAAAAATTTCTAGTGGAGAGTTGAGTTATGAAGGGGATGAATATAAGATATTTAAATCAAGAATGGTTGAGTTATGTGACGCGGGATTGAAAAATAATGTACAAATTTTAATTGATGCAGAGGAGACATGGATTCAAGACGCTATTGATAATGTTGCAGTTGAATTAATGAAAAAGTATAATACAAAAAAATCTATGATTTCATTAACTCACCAGTGCTACAGAACTGGCACTTTAGAGAAAATCAAGAGAAATATGAAGACTGCAAAAGATAATGGATATTATTACGGTGTAAAATTAGTAAGAGGAGCTTATATGGAAAAAGAGAGAGAAAGAGCACAAAATAATGGATATCCTAGTCCTATACAACCTACTAAAGAACTTACAGATAAAGAATTTAATGATTCTCTCAAATATACTATTGATAATATAGATTTCTCATCACTTTGGGTTGGTAGTCACAATGAAAATTCTTGTAAATACTTGATGGAATTGATGAAGGAAAATAATATAAAATCCGATGACAATAGAATATGGTTCTCTCAACTCTTTGGAATGAGTGATAATATCTCTTTCACATTATCGGATATTGGGTATAATGTTGTTAAACTTATTCCATATGGTCCAATTGAAAAAACCATCCCTTATCTTATAAGAAGAGCAAATGAAAATAGTTCTGTAAAAGGTCAGAGTAATAGACAATTTACATTGATAAAAAATGAAATAAATAGAAGAAAAAAACTAAATTGAAATTATGAGTTTAAGCGAACAAGAAGAACAAAGGCGAAAATCACGTGAGGAAATTATTGACTTAGGTATAGATCCCTACCCATCCGATACATTTGAGGTAAATACCTATACCGATGAAATAAAAAATAATTTTGATGAAAAGAAAAAAAACTACCAAGATGTAGTATTGGCAGGTAGATTAATGTCAAGAAGAGTTATGGGTTCTGCGTCATTTGCTGAGATCCAAGACTCGAAAGGAAAAATTCAAATCTATGTGAGGAGAGATGATATCTGTGAGGGCGAAGACAAAACACTTTATAACACTATATTCAAGAAAAAATTAGATTTAGGAGATATCATCGGTATAAGTGGATTTGTGTTCAAGACACAGATGGGAGAGATATCAGTTCACGTAAAAAGTTTAAAAGTTTTATCGAAATCGGTGAGACCACTTCCTGTTGTAAAAGAAACGACTGACGATTCAGGTGAATCAAAAAAACATGATGTTTTTAGCAATACAGAACTAAAGTACAGGAGAAGATATATTGATTTAATTGTAAATCCAGAGTCGAGAGATATTTTTGTGAAAAGAGCGCTTATTGTTAATGAAATAAGAAATGTTCTAAATGAAAATAATTTTCTTGAAGTAGAGACTCCAATATTACAACCTATTTATGGAGGAGCAGCAGCCCGTCCATTTAAAACTTACCATAACACTCTTGACATACCTCTATATCTTAGAATTGCTAATGAATTATAT
>CEOV01129587.1_pt1 | contig 10540 bp, 12 predicted proteins | sample 530631 | NCBI WGS metagenome assembly CEOV01 (sample SAMEA2620756, study PRJEB7988) | marine metagenome | isolation source: saline water (ENVO:00002010), including
TTTTCTTAATTCTGTTTTTACATCCGTTACAATTCCCATTGTAACATTTTCATCAGCTTTAATAGAAGTAGTCATGTAAGGAATCTCATCTTCGTCTTTTGAGAGTCTTTCCGCATTAATAAAGTTTTGAATTTCATCTACTTCTTTTCTGCTAAAAGTAACATCATTTAGTTGAATTCGTGCTTTTGTTCCGAAAGTTGCTTGTTGTGATTGTGTAGGAGAACCTATATAAATATAACTTACTAAAGATTTTTTTTCCATCTTTTTTACTTCAGTAGCTTCTGGAGGTTTTACCTCAATCTTTAGTGTGGTTTCTCTCATTACAGTAGTAACCATAAAAAAGAAAAGTAGCATAAACACAATATCTGGTAAAGACGCAGTAGATATTGCTGGTATAGATTTTCCTCCCCCTTTTTTGAATTTACTCATTGTTTTAGTTTGCTTTTGTTTCAGCTTCTGAAACTTTCATTGGATAATATTTCTTTATTATTTTTTGTTCATCTAGATCTAATTTGTCAAAATCCCTTCCATAATCGTTGTTTGCTTTCTCATTTCTTAATTCATTATAGGCTTTAGTAAGCTCATTCTGAACTTGAATATACATACTATATGAGGTTCCTTCTTGATTCTGTAAGGATACGACAGCTTTTTCAGGACTTTCCGACGAGTTATCCTTAGTCCCATTATTACTAACAAATGCCTTTACATCTTCTTTTAATGATTCACTAATAATGCCATTTCCATCTAATTCAATATTATTAGTGGGAGATCCAATTCCCGCTAATACTTTATTATTCTTATTAATTAAAACCACAAATATGTTTCGTTTATGAATTTCTGGAGTTTCAATATTTTCTTCTGGCATAGGGGGTAGTTTCCTAGAAATTCCAGAGTCTACATCCATAGTAGTTGTTACTAAAAAGAAAATAAGTAATAAGAAAGCGATGTCGGCCATTGATCCGGCATTTATTTCAGGTAAACCTCTTCTTTTACTCGCCATTTTTACTTGCTAAATTTCTTCGAAAATTCAGTAATAATAATAGACACTACTGCAATAGTTGAAAGGATATAGAAAGACCATAATCCCATTCCTACCAAATTAGAGGTAGCCTCACTTATATCATACTTCTGATATGTGGGTAGTACTTCATCAGAAGCTAATGCAAAGTATGATATCAATAGTACTAAAGACAACCCCCCTATTGAAGTAAGAGTCTTTTTAGCAGATTTATTGTTAGTAGCCATGTTTTTTACTGAGAAAGCGAGAATAACTAAAGTTGCTACAGTTAACATAATTATTGTTAACCAGTAAAAAATATCTAAGTTGTTTTCAATAAAAGATCCCATAATTACTTATTATTTACAAGAATATCCACTAACTTTATAGACGAATCTTCCATGTCGTTTACTATAGAATCTACTTTTGAAATTAAGTAGTTGTAAAAGACTTGAAGAATCATAGCGACAATAAGTCCGAAAACTGTTGTTAAAAGGGCTACTTTAATACCTCCTGCTACTAATGAAGGAGAAATATCTCCGGCAGCTTCAATAGAATCAAAAGCTCCAATCATACCAATTACTGTACCCATAAATCCTAACATAGGAGCTAAAGCAATGAATAAAGAAATCCAAGAAAGTCCTTTTTCAAGTAGTCCCATTTGAACACTACCGTATGCTACAATTGATTTTTCTACTTGTTCTAAGCCTTCATTTGATCTGTCTAATCCTTGGTAGAAGATCGAAGCGATTGGTCCTTTTGTATTCCTGCATACATCCTTAGCGGCATCAACACCTCCACTTTTCAGCGCAGATTCAACATCATTCAACAATTTATCGGAATTGATAGTTGCCATATTTAAGTATATAATTCTTTCAATTGCAAGAGCTAGACCTAAAATTAAACAAAGAAGTACAATTCCCATAAATTCAGGACCTCCCTCCATAAATTTTTGCTTAATTATTTGGTGAAATGTTTCCTCTTTTGTAACAACTTCTGTAGAATTCTCTTCTGTTGTTTCATTTTCAACAACTTCATCTGTAGATGTTTCCTCTTCTATTACAGTTTCTGTTGTAACAACCTCTTCAGTAGTTGTAGTATCTTGAGCAAAAATCGTTAAGTTACTCATCGATAAAAACGCAATTAAAGTAAATAGTGCAAATCCTTTTTTCATTTTTTTATTTTTTAAAATTTAGTGTCGCAAATGTATGAAATTTATCTGAATTCCTGCTTATATGGAGTTTTCATATATTCTGTTAACTTCTTCCCAATTTATTACATTAAAGAAGGCTTCAATATAATCAGGTCTTCTATTTTGATAATTTAAATAGTAAGCATGTTCCCATACATCTAAACAGAGTAAAGGAGTTCCCCCGCATTGACCCTCCATTAAAGGATTGTCTTGATTAGGTGTTGAACATATTTTTAACTCTCCAGAACAACAGCAGAGCCAAGCCCATCCAGATCCAAATCTAGTTCCAGCAGCCTTAGAAAATTCTGTTTTGAAATTTTCAAATGAACCAAATGTATTGTTTATAGCTTCTTCAATTTTACCTGAAGGATTTCCCCCTCCATTTGGACTCATTATATCCCAGAATAAACAATGATTATAGTACCCCCCTCCATTATTTCTAACAGCTCCACTTAATCCAGGACTTGAGCAAATTTCTTCTATAGTTTTTCCTTCTAAATCTGTTCCAGAGATAGCATTGTTTAAGTTGTTTGTATATCCATTATGATGTTTGCTATGATGTATTTCCATAGTTCTTGCATCAATATGAGGCTCTAAAGCATCATAATCATAAGGTAATTTTGGTAATTCGAATGACATATTTGTAGTTTTTAAATTAGTGTGCTAATATACTAAAAAGTGGGATAGCTATTATTTATTGTTTGTTTTAATATTTCCCCCCCAATTTCTAATATTTTTTTATCCGTTGTGTTAGTAACAGCATTGTTTTTTCTTTTAATGTTCTGCGAAATTATTTCTAAAAATTCATCATTAATTTCAAGTTCTATAAATTCAAAAATTTTTCTTAGAAAATCTTCAGTGTTTTCGATAAAATCTTGATAAGATAGGTGGATAAATTTCTCTCTATTTAATTTCTGAAAAAACACATCACTTTGATCCATAGATAATTTCCATTCCCACATACCCTTTTGTTGATCAGACAGAATATTTATTTTGTCTTTAAAATGTTGTTGTAACAATCTAAATTTATTTCCAGTGTACCAGTTGTTTTTCTGTATTCTTTTTTCAATGGATCTACTTACCTCTAATCCGTTTCTGGTTAAATAGATGTATTTTGCTTTTGGAAAACATTTTTGTAAAAATTTTAGTCGAAAATTATTAATTGGTAATTTTTCTAGAAGAATTGTTGCGTTACCTAACACCTGCTCTTTAAAAAAGAGATTTCTTAATTTAGAAGATTTCTCTTTACAATAATCTTTTTCATTAGCATATAGTTTTGAATTCATAACATTTTCTTCCCAAATATTAAATTCTGGATAAATTTTGTGCCATAAATCCCTTCTCTCATTTAAATATTTAATTTTAGGATGATTTGACAATGTTCTTCCAAGTATAGTAGTGCCAGAACGACCGCATCCAATTATAAAAACAGGAGAGAATGTATATTTGTTTTTTTTAAAATGGAAAAGAATATTTTTTATGAATTCTATTATCATAATCAAAGCAAAATTTGCCAAGCCTCCTCATATTTTCCATCTAACAATAATTGTTTAGCTATAGTGTGTTTTTCAAAAGAACTTAAATTATTTTCAGGACTAATTTTTTGAGGAATACTTTCAGCAGAAGCTAAAATGGCTAATTCATTTCCAGTTAATATTTTAGAATTTCGAATTTTTTCTGGCAAATTATCAAAACCCATACCTATTCTGGAGATTGGCTTAGCAATTTCATATAGGGAATCCTTTGTAGTTCTTCCATACCAATTTGATCCTAATCTACTTACTATATTTAGCTTTAGTGGATCTATCGCATTATTTTTGTCTAAAACAGTTTCATCAATATGTATTTTTAAAACCTCACACAGCACCAAGCTACCAGCCCCTCCTTCTTCCCCTAAAGGAATAACTTCATTTATCTTACATTCAAAATTTATTGGAGATTCTTTTACTCTTGGAGGACTAACTAAATCCGATTTTATCTCTGTAAATCCAGCTTTTTCAAACTCATTTGTTTCCGAATCAAAATCACAAGAAGATAAAGAAACTTGTTGAGCAATATCTTCAGTAACTAAAGAAATAACACATTCTTTTAATTGTAATACATTGTCCAAGGTGTGTTTTGAAGTATTGTTTCTCATTCTTCTAACGGGAGAAAAAACTAAAATAGGAGGATTTACAGAGAAAACATTAAAAAAGGAAAAAGGACTTAAGTTTTTGTTTCCAGATTTATCAATAGTGCTAACAAATGCTATAGGTCGTGGTGTAATTGCAGAAGAAAGATATTGGTACAAACCAGCTGTTTCTCCGGATTTTACATCTATTGTTTTTATCATTTTTTAAGTTTTAATATAGAATGATTACTTACAGATTTTATAATTTTATTGGTGAGTTTTCCTAGTCCATCAATTTGCATTTCTATCTCATCATTTTCTTTAACCCATCGTTCTTTATACTCTGGGTTATTTCTTTTACCTGTACCATTTAACTCTAATAAACATCCTGTTCCAACAGTGCCAGACCCAATTACATCTCCGGGGAAAAGTTCTACTCCATATGAAGCTCTTTCTATAATTTCTGCAAAAGTCCAATTCATATCTTTTGCATTTCCCTCAGAAAGTAATTCTCCATTCACAAAACAACTCATTTTTAAATCGTATTTCTTCCCATTTGGTGTGTCAATACTTCTAGATTCTAGCTCGTCAGGAGTTACTAAATAAGGACCAATTATATTAGCAAAATCTTTTCCTTTTGCGGGTCCTAAATTTAATTTCATCTCTTCCATTTGCAACCTTCTGGCGCTTAAATCATTTAGAATACAGAATCCTGCAATATAGTTATCTGCTTCTTTTGCTAAGATATTTTTACCTCTTTTCCCTATAATTATTGCAAATTCTAATTCGTAATCTAGTTGTTCAAAATGATCAGACATAAGCTCTATTTCCTGTCCATCTCCAAACATAGCGTTATGATTTGAAAAGTAGAATACAGGGAATTCATCAAATTCAGGAATCATTTCTACTCCTCTGTTTTTTCTTGATGTTTTTACATGTTGTCGAAACGCGTAGGCGTCTCTAAATGAATTTGGTTTTGGAATAGTTGGTAAAATTTGTAAGTTTTCAATATCGTGTTTTAAACAATCTTTATTACAAATAAAAGAAGCTACTTTATCTTTATAATTTTCAATCTGTATTAAGTCAACTATAGAGATATCTCCAAAACAATTATTTAAGTTGTAAACTAATCTATCTTGCAGAACTCCAATCTGATTAGCTTCTAATTTATCTATTTTGTAAGTAAGTAGTTTCATTTGGTTTAGGCAAAATTATCATTTTTATTTTAGGGATGATAAAAATCTTACTCTGTTTATGTTTTTATATTTTATATTTGCATAAAAATAACAACATGCCAAGATATCATCAATTAGGTAAAATACCACATAAAAGACATACTGCTTTCAGAAAAGAAGATGGCAATATCCATTATGAAGAATTATTTGGTACTATCGGATTTGATGGTATGTCATCATTGTTATATCATTTGTACAGACCTACTCAAGTTAAGGAAATCTTATCTTCTTATTCAGTTGCACCTGAAATTGCAGTGGAGAAAAATTTAAAATCTTATTTACTTAAGGGTTTTAACACTCCTAAGTTAGCAGATCAGTTAAAGAGTAGAGTGTCGATATTAATTAATAATGATGTAAATATTTTACTTTCAGCTCCTACTAATTTGGAAGAAGATTATTTTTATAAAAATACGGACGGAGATGAGGTGATTTTTGTCCATAAAGGTACAGGTACGCTTAGATCATTTGTCGGAAACATTAATTTTAAAGAAGGTGATTATTTAGTCATTCCTAGAGGAATGATTTATACCATGAAGTTTGATACACCTGAAAATAGATTGTTTATTGTAGAATCTTACACTCCAGTTTATACACCAAAGAGATATAGAAATTATTTCGGTCAGCTGTTAGAGCACTCCCCATATTGTGAAAGGGATTTAAGATTCCCAGAAGAATTAGAAACTCATGATGTAAAGGGAGATTTTTTGATAAAAATTAAGAAAGAACAAATGATTCATGAGTATGTATATGCTTCACATCCATTTGATGTTGTTGGATGTGACGGATATAATTTTCCTTATGCCTTTTCTATTCATGATTTTGAGCCTATTACAGGTAGGGTTCATCAGCCGCCTCCAGTGCACCAAACTTTTGAAACAGATAGATTTGTAATCTGCTCTTTCTGTCCTAGATTATATGATTATCATCCAGAATCTATCCCGGCACCATATAATCATTCTAATATTGATTCGGATGAAGTGTTATATTATGTAGATGGAGATTTTATGAGCAGGAATCATGTTGAGGAAGGTTACATTTCTTTACACCCAGCGGGAATTCCTCATGGACCACACCCAGGAGCTGCGGAAAGGAGTATTGGACAAACAAAAACTGATGAATTAGCTGTCATGGTTGATACTTTTGCTCCATTAAAGATTACAAAGAACGCAATAGATTTGTCAGATGGCAGTTATCATAAATCATGGATATAATTTATAAAATTTATGAGTGAAATAAAAAATAATGAACAAAATATAGAAAAAATATTTAAAGAAGCACAAGATTTCTTACCACTTCTTGGCACAGATTATGTAGAGCTCTATGTCGGTAATGCAAAACAATCAGCTTACTATTTTAAAACCGCTTTTGGTTTTCAATCATTTGCTTACAAGGGGCTTGAAACAGGAAGTAAAGATGTAACTTCTTATGTGTTGATTCAGGAAAAAATCAAAATTGTTTTGACTACTCCTTTAAACTCAAAATCGACTGTTAATGATCATATAAAAAAACATGGAGATGGTGTTAAAGTAATCGCTTTATGGGTGGATGATGCAACAAAATCTTGGGAAGAAACAACGAGTAGGGGAGCTAAATCATATATGGAACCTACAACTGAGAAAGATGAGTATGGCGAGGTGACAAGATCAGGAATTTATACTTATGGAGAAACTGTACATATCTTTGTTGAGAGAAAAAATTATAAAGGTGTTTTTCTTCCTGGATATGAAGGATGGAAATCTGAATATAACCCAACATCAACAGGTCTTAAATATATTGACCACATGGTTGGTAATGTGGGGTGGAATCAAATGGATAAATGGGTAAAATATTATGAAGACATAATGGGTTTTGTTAATTTTTTATCTTTTGATGATAAACAAATAACTACAGAATATTCAGCTTTAATGAGTAAGGTCATGAGCAATGGAAATGGGCGTATAAAATTTCCAATAAATGAGCCAGCGGAAGGTAAAAGGAAATCACAAATTGAAGAATATTTAGATTTTTATGAAGGTTCAGGAGTTCAACATATTGCTGTTGCTACAGATGATATAATTACTACAGTAAGTGAATTACGAAACAGAGGAATAGAATTTCTATCAGTTCCACCAGATGAATATTATAAAGCTGTCCCTTTAAGACTTCAGGAACATAATCATGAACTAAAAGAAGATATAAACACTTTAAAAAAACTTGGAATTTTAATTGATGCTGATGAAGAAGGATATTTATTACAAATATTTACTAAACCTTTACAAGATAGACCTACACTGTTTTTTGAAATCATTCAAAGAATGGGTGCAAAGGGATTTGGAGCGGGTAATTTTAAAGCATTATTTGAAGCAATAGAAAGAGAACAAGAAAAAAGAGGAACACTATAATTATGATAAAAATTGGAGACAAAGCACCAGAAATAAACTCTATTGATCAAAATAGAGAAAAGATAACGTTAAAACAATTTCTTGGAAAAAAAATTATTTTATACTTCTATCCAAAAGACATGACTCCAGGTTGTACTGCTCAGTCATGTAATTTGAGAGATAATTATCAGCAATTTCTAGATAATGGTTACATAGTAATCGGATGTTCTGCTGATAGCCCTGAAAAACACCAAAAATTTATTGAAAAATACGATTTGCCTTTTCCGCTTATTTCAGATGAAAGAAAAGAAGTGCTAAATTCTTTTGGAGTATGGGGTCCTAAAAAGTTTATGGGTAAGGAGTATATGGGAATAATGCGTACAACTTTTATAATAGATGAAAATGGGGTAATAGAAGACATCATTACCAAGGTAAAAACTAAAGAACATACAGAACAAATTTTAAAGTAATTTTGAATATGTTTACTCTTATTAAAACAAGATAATGAAAAAATTAATTAAATGAAAAAAATATTATATATAGCTATTGGTCTTTTATTCGCTTCTTGTGGATCTGGTTCAAAGAAAAATCAGGACATAAAAATTGGATATGAAATTCTAAAAAGTGGAGAAAGAGTACCTCTAAACGCTGGAGATTTGTCAACAATTGAAGTCTGGGAAAGATATGTAACAGCTCACAACAATAAAGATTTAGAGACAATTAAAAATTTAAATCATGAAGATATTAAAATTTTAACACCTGGTGGAGAGTTTAATAGTTCTGAAGAGCATATAGAGTTCCTGAGTAAGTGGTTTGATGAGAATAATCCAAACTGGAGCACTTATTACATGATTGCTAACAAATTAACAGAAAATGACACATTAAAACAATATGTTACTTCATGTCATGAATTAACTTTAATCGTGGACTCAAATAAAGTTAAAGTTTCTCAAATTCATGACGCTTGGATTGTTGATGGAAAAGTTAAAAAGTTTTATGTGTATGAAAAACCTAACACTGCAAAAAAAGATTAACTACAAAACTCTACGGACAAGAAATATAGTAAAAATGGTAAAAAATCATACTCTATTTTACCAGATATAATAGAGGAATTATATGCGGTGAGGAAGGGATTCGAACCCCCGAAACGATTTCCCGTTTACACGCTTTCCAAGCGTGCGCCTTAAGCCACTCGGCCACCTCACCAAAATTTTCGCAAATCTAAAAAAAATTAGTTGCTAATTTCTCCTCTCAATGATTTTATAAAAAGATCTTTCTTTTCTTCCAAACTTGAGCATATTCCATCTAAATACATTAGCTTAGTAATTGCAGATTCTGTTGTCATATCTTTTGAACTAACTACACCAATTTTATTTAAATCGGAACTAGTTTCATACTCTCCTTGTTTTACTAATCCTGTTAAACATTGACTACAATTAACAATAAAAACTCCTTTTTCTATTGTAACTTTTAATAAATTAATAAACCATTTTTTATTAGTTGCATTTCCCGCTCCAAATGTTTCTAAAATAATATTATTTGAAGATCCTAATATTGCTGAAACTACTTTTTTAGTAATTCCAGGAAAAAGTTTTAAAATAGCTACATCATCTGAAAAATTAGTGTTAATTTTTAAGTCTAATTTGTCAGATTTAAGCAAATTATTATCGTCATATTTTATGCTTATTCCAACATCTGCAAGTGGAGGATAATTAGGGGAATCAAAGGCTTCAAATTGTTCTGAGTTTACTTTTACTGTTCTATTCCCTCTTAGTAATTTGTTTTCGAAATAAATACATACTTCTGTTATTTTCCCACTAACAGCTATTTCAATTGAAGTAATAAGATTTTCTTTTGCGTCGGTTCTTCGGGATCCTATTGGAATTTGACTTCCAGTAAAAACAATTGCTTTATTCAATCCTTCTATCATAAAGCTTAGAGCAGAGGCGGTGTATGCCATAGTGTCTGATCCATGTAGAACTACAAAACCATCCATTGATTCGTAATGTAATTGTATAATTTCAGCAATCTCCCTCCAATAATTTTTATCCATATTAGAGGAATCAATAACCTTTTTTAATGATGTATGGTGCACTCTAAGTTCTAGATTTTGAAGTTCAGGAAGAGAAGAAGTAAGCTTTTTAAAATCAACAGGTTTTAAAGAACTAGATTCTTTCTCTTTTTGCATTCCAATTGTTCCTCCAGTATATATTAGTAATACATTTTTCATTATAACTTAAATAAATTTCTTGCGTTTTTAGTTGTTAGTTCTCCAACTTCATTAATACTTATACCTTTGATTTCAGCAAGTTTTTCAGCAATATTTACAATATATTTACTTTCATTCCTCTTTCCTCTGTATGGAGAAGGAGTTAAATAAGGAGCGTCTGTTTCTAACAAGAGGTGTTTGATATCAATTTGTGAGATTGTTTTGTCTAATCCTGAGTTCTTAAATGTCAATACACCACCGATGCCAAGGAAAAAATTTTGTAAATCAATTACTCTATTTGCTTGTTCGTTATCTCCAGTAAAACAATGAAAAACTCCACTTAAATTTTCATCGTTTAATTCTTCAACAATTTCAATTGCTTCTGAGAAAGAATCTCTTACATGAATTGCTATTGGTAGTTTGTATTTTTTAGCTAA
>CEOV01130636.1_pt1 | contig 10492 bp, 6 predicted proteins | sample 530631 | NCBI WGS metagenome assembly CEOV01 (sample SAMEA2620756, study PRJEB7988) | marine metagenome | isolation source: saline water (ENVO:00002010), including
TTGCGGAGCAGCTCAGGTTGAAGTGACGGTTGAAGTGAGCGAAGTAACCTTGGAACTTAGCACGCCAGGTGTTGCAATCTGTTTAGGAGACGGGATAAACATCACAGCAGAAGGTGGAGAAGATTACGCGTGGTCGCCACCACTTGGAATATCAGACCCCACATCAGGCAACGTATCGGCATCTCCTCTTGTGACGACTCAGTACACAATTACAGCAACAGATCAATACGGCTGTGAGGACTCGGGTGAAGTTCTCGTTACAGTTGTGCCAGGACCTCCTGAGGGAATAGTTCACGATCCGATTAGTATTTGTCAAGGCTACGGAACTTCACTCCCAGCTTCTGATGGCGATGCTTGGCTTTGGTCGCCTTATGTAAACTTGAGTTCCAACAACTCTCAATTCCCATACGCAACACCTGAATCCTCAATCACTTATACTTGTGATATCCAAAACTTATGTGGAATCGGAACTGACGAGGTAACGGTAAACGTAATTATTCCAGAGGCTTATGCCTCAAAGGACGGTGGAATTTGCAGGGGTGACGAGTTTCCAATTTCCGCTTCGGGGAATGACCCGGAGTCTACCTTCAACTGGGTTCCATCTCAGCTTGTAACACAATCAAACGCTGAATCTACTGAAGCCTTTCCGGTAGAAACCACAACCTTTACTGTCTTTGTAACTGACTCAAATGGGTGCACAGCAAGTGACGATTTGACGGTTTACGTTGGCCAGCCCCCATTCGTGGACGCTGGACCTGACAGGGAGGTAGAATGGCTTGACGAGGTGCGGCTCCTTGGTTCTACTGAAGGCGAGACTTTTTGGTGGACACCAGAAGAAAATCTAAGTTGCTCAGAGTGCGCGCTACCAGAAGTCCTTTCAGCTGAACCAGGGTGGTACGTATTCCACGCACTTGACGAAAACGGATGCGAAGGCACGGATTCCACCTACCTCGACGTCTTCTTCCCTGTTTACGTTCCTACCGCATTTACTCCTAATAATGACGGAGAAAACGACGCATTCTTCGTTCACGGTGAACGTTTAGATGGTTATAGATTGGTGATTTACAACAGGTGGGGAGAAGAGGTGTTTTACAGTGAAGACCAGGAAGAGGTTTGGACTGGATCCAACCAGGGAGGTTCTCACTATTGCTCCGACGGAGTGTATTTGTACACTTTGAGATATGAAGATTCTAGGGGCGCTTTGCTGTTGAAAGGTCACGTTACCCTTCTGCGCTAGCAATTAATATTTTCCTATCTTGCAAACATGGAGTTGAAATACACTAAAGCATTATTGCCAGGTATGTTTTTTGATTACGATTGCGTAATCATTCCTGGATTTGGCGGTTTCGTTTGTAATGAAAGGCCAGCGTGGTACGATGAAGAAAATGAGGAAATGGTTCCTCCTTCAAGAGACGTATTATTCAACCCCAACCTCACTCACAATGACGGCCTTCTATCCCAAGAAATAATCAGAACCACAGGAGTTACTTACTCTAAGGCTATGGCTCTTGCAGAAGAAGAAGCGTCATTTATTGCAAGCAAATTAAAAGCAGGCAACACAGTTGAAATTCCTGGAGTTGGAAGACTTTATTCAGGAGAAGATGGAGTAAACAGATTTACGCCAGATGCTGAATTAGTTAGGACGTTGAGTTCGTTTGGCCACTCTAGAATTCCACTCGCAAAACTTGCTGCTGACCCTGTGGTTGAGACAGGACCAACAACCCCAGCTCCATCGAACACAGAAACACCAGTAATTCCATTTAGAAGAAAGCTGGTAAGGGCTGCAGCAATGCTTTCCTTCCCTCTTGCAATTGGAGCAATTCTAGGCGGAACTTACCTAGCTACAGATAACAACAACTCGGGAATTATGCTAAGCTTTTTCCCAGAGCCAGAAGCTATCATTTCTACCTTCAGTCCATCTGAAGGAACGGAACTAGACGATCTAATTGTTGGCGAAGAAGGCGAGGTGAATGACCTGAACATTGTTTACGTCGATCCAGCTCCAGAGTCGACCAACGAACCGGAACCAACACCGGAACCAACCCCAACACCTCCACCAGCCTCTCAAATCAACTTCCTTATCGTAGGTGGCGCTTTTTCTATTGAAGAAAACGCACAGACACTTGCTAACGAACTTAAGAAGGAAGGGTATGAGCCATCATTCCACTATCAATCACACAACAACCTACACTTAGTTGTGTTGGGCGAGTTTGAAGAAGAAGAAAGAGCTAGAAAGGCAATGGCAAAGGCTCGCAAGAACGGCCGCACAGCCTCTTGGCTTAAAAGACTATAATTTAAGAGAACAGCTGCTCCAGCTCCTTGTGTCTACTTTCAGCGCAAGGAACTAACCCCTGCTCTAATAACAAGAAGATCTCACGAGCTCTTGCCTCTTCAGGGAACTCTTTTTTACCCTTCGATATTGAAGGTTTAGCTTCTACTTCAGACTGTTGCCATCTGAGCACCTTAGCACAAGATTCTTCAAACTTAAAGAGCCACCTATCTTCCTTTGTCACCTTCTCTAGGTAGACAATTCTCGACGTGGTGCTATCCCAAAAAAACGTACTAAACTCATCCAGCAAGTACTCAACCTTGTGCGGGTTGTCGCTTTTAACCTTTTGCCATTCAGCAGCGTCAAGCCCCTGCGAAGCAAGAAACTTCACAAACTCTCCTTCAACTGCTGAGAACTCCTCTTCTGTTAATCTTCTATATCTCATAAAAGGCATTATTCATCAATGCCTTCAAGCATGAACATAAAGGCGTACTCCATAGCTACTTCCTTATAGCGAGCAAATCTCCCTGAAGCACCACCGTGCCCCGTCTCCATGTTGCAGTACATGATAAGAACATTGTCATCAGTCTTCTCATCTCTAAGCTTAGCAATCCACTTAGCCGGCTCCCAATACTGTACCTGACTATCCCAATATCCAGTTGTAATCAGAGTGTGAGGGTAGTTCTTTGCCTCAACATTATCATAAGGACTGTAAGTCATGATGTAGTCGAAGTAATCTTTTTCTTTGGGATTTCCCCACTCATCAAACTCAAATGTTGTCAGAGGAATAGTCTCATCTAGCATTGTATTGATTACATCTACAAAAGGAACAGCAGCTAGGACTCCATTAAAAAGATCTGGGGCCAAATTCATCACGGCACCCATCAACAATCCACCGGCACTTCCGCCCATAGCGTACATGTGATCTGGAGAAGTGTACCCCTTATCAACTAGCGCCTCTCCACAGTCAATAAAGTCAGTGAAGGTATTCATCTTGTTAAAGAGCTTGCCGTCTTCATACCAGTGACGTCCCATCTCTGACCCACCCCTGATATGAGCCATAGCATAAACAAAACCTCTATCGAGAAGGCTCAACCTTGTGCTAGAAAAACCAGGATCCATGCTTGAACCGTAGCTTCCGTAAGCATAAAGAAGAAGAGGGTTTTCACCATTCATCTCAGTGCCCTTCCTGTACACGATGCTCACGGGAACCTTTGCGCCATCACGAGCTTCAACCATGATTCTCTCGCTAACATAATTAGCTGGGTCAAACTCTCCTCCAAGAACCTTTTGTTGCTTAAGCTGAGTGTGCGCTCTGTCTGCAAACCCATGCTCATACGTTGTAAAAGGAGTAGTCAGAGATGTATAGCCAAACCTCAACTTATCGCTATCGTAATCAGGATTAGACCCAGTAAACGCCATGTAAGCAGGGTCGTTAAACTCTAAGTAGTAGTCCTCAGATCCATCCCACTTGATGATTCTAATATTTGTCAACCCCTCTTCTCTTTCAGATAGAACTAAATGAGAAGAAAAGAAATCTGTACCCTCAAGAAGCACATCATCTCTATGAGGAATCACATCCTCCCAGTTTGCTTCAGAACAATCGCCCACAGGAGCCTTAACAAGCTTGAAATTCTTAGCACCCTTATTTGTGTGAAGGAAGAAGTGATCTCCATAGTGACTCACTCCATACTCGTGATCTGCCTCTCTAGGAATCACAACCTTAAATTCTGACTCTGGCTCATCAGCCCTAATGTATCTAGTCTCTGTGCTAAGAGTTGAGCTAGAGCTAATCATGATGTACTCTTGGCTTTTACTCTTGCTCACACCCACGTAGAATGTTTCGTCTGCCTCTTCAAACACTAACACATCTTCACTTACGTTAGTCCCTAATACGTGCTTGTAAACTCTAAATGACCTAAGCGTTTGAGGGTCTTTCTTAGTGTAAAAGACAGTATTATTGTCATTAGCCCAAACCGCTCCTCCTGTCGTCTCAGGAATTACATCCTTGTACAGTTTGCCCGTACTTAAGTTTTTAAAGTAAAGAGAGTATTGTCGTCTACTAACAGTATCAACTCCGTAAACTAAAAGCTCATTATTGGGGCTAACTGATGTCCCTCCGATTGAAAAGTAACTATGCCCCTTTGCGAGCTTTGGCCCGTTCAGCATAATCTCCTCTTCAGTATCCATACTCTCCTTTTTTCTGCAGTTAAAGGCATACTCGTTCCCCTCTTCATAACGGCTGTAGTACCAGTACCCCCGATACTTCACAGGAACACTTTCGTCATCTTTTACAATCCTGCCTACGATCTCATCGTACAGCTTTTCTTGAAAAGCAACGGTAGGGGCAAGCACCTTGTCTTTATAATCATTCTCTCGATTGAGATAATCTATAACGTCAGCAGTCTGCTCGTCAGGAGTATCAGCTTCCTTCTGCTCATCGCTGAGCCTCATCCAGAAATACGGGTCTTCAAGTTTGTATCCGTGAATCTCAGTTACATGTGATACTTTTTTTGCATCAGGTGCTTTAACACCGACACCAGACTCACTAGTTATAAATTCAGACGAATTTGCCATAGAATTATTTTGGTTATTTGGCTTTGACGAGCACGACGCAATTAGCACTGCCACAACCAATAAATAGCGATTTAACATGTTGCAAATATAGGTTAGTCCACAGACCAACCTCTACCCAATAGCTCTTCAATTCTTGCTAGGTCTTCAGGCGTATCTACAGCAGGCGTTCTTCTATGAGTTTCACCAACTTCAATCTTCAATCCATTGTCTAGCCACCTTAGCTGTTCTAACTTTTCTCTTTCCTCTAATATGGTAGATTCTAATACCGCAACATCTTTAAGTGAAGACGAAGTAAAAGCGTAAAGGCCAACATGCTGAAGCCACGGTCCTTCATCAAATGGGATAGCACTTCTAGAAAAGTAAAGAGCTTCAGAAGATTTATTGCAAACGACTTTCACCCTGTTATTGTCCTCTCGACCTGGATCTGACGCCTTCATGGGATGAGCCAGAGTTGCAATCGTTGCTCCTGGTTTTCTTATTAATTCTACTAGTGACTTAAGCTGCTCAGAATGTACAAATGGTTCGTCTCCTTGAACATTCAGAATAGCGTCAGGCTCAGGGGTTAACTGCTTTACTGCCTCATAGCATCTTGCGGTACCGTTTTCACAACTAACCGGTGTCATTACGACTTCACCGCCAAATCTTTCAACAGCATCTTTGATTCTAAAATCATCAGTAGCAACAACGACCTTATCAACTACACCAGCGCTTTTTACCCTCCTAAATACTCGCTCAATCATAGCAACTCCACCGACAAGAGCAAGGGGCTTCCCAGGAAACCTTGTTGACCCGTATCTAGCTGGGATTATTGCAACAATATGTGATGAATCGCCCAAAGAAGTTTAATTTATCTCATAAGTGTAAACAAGGTTCACAAGCCTTGGAGCTTCTATTGCTAAAGGTCTTATTGAGTATTCAGCATTTAGTAAATTACTTACAACAAGACTCACCTTTGCATTTTCTGACACATTCGTTCCTGCCCTCATGTCGATAATCCAAGGTAACTTATATACGGGTTCGTCAGACCAACCAAAAGCCTCTTCAGTTTCAGGATTAATCTCATAATCGTAGTATCCCCAGCGTTCAGTTTCGTCATCATAATTCATGCTGACCCATTCCATAAGCCCCCAATCCACGAGACCCATTCTTTCCATATCTAAGAATGCTACATCTATATTCTGTAATGCGCTTTGGTATCTAGCGCTCACACCTAAGAACCCCTTTTCATTACTAACCTCCATGTCAAACCTTACAAGGTGTTGAGATCTGTACTTTAAAATGTTGTTCGAAGGATCGCTGCTTGTATTCATAAACGTAATAGTAGAATCAGCAAAGTCGTTGCCTTCTGTATTGTAGTCAAGGCGAGGGGTAAGACTTACAGGATTAGTGTAGGTGTAGCCTGCAAGTAGGCTTATTGTTTTTTCTCCTACTTCAGCTTTACCCATTACACTTACTTCAGCACCAGTAACCAGACTTTGTCCAGTGTTTACACTTCTAAACCCACGGCCACCAAGGTTGTCTAATCCCCCAAATCCTTCAGGGGCCACCCATTTAGCAAAAGTAAATTCAATGAAATCATCATAGCTCTGTCTGAATCCTGCAAGATCTAAATACCCTACAAAACCACCTACCTTAAATCCCTGTTTTACTCCCAACTCAATACTTGTAGAAGTTTCTGGTCTGAGCTCAGTGTTAGGATAAATATTTAACTGCCCTAATCCCGTTCTAATATATTTTTCAGCAATAGTAGGGAATCTAAACCCTTGTCCCATGCTTGCCCTTAGGTAAGTTTCCTCTGCTAACTGATAATTGGCCCCGGCTCGAAACACTGGTTTTCCCTCCTTAGTGCCGTTGATATCAAAATGCTCATACCTAAGACCCATACTCAAATTAAGCTGCTCCGTTATAGGCTCGTCTAATTGCATGTAAGCAGCCATATTTCTTGCAGTGTTTACCCCGGAAGAATCTCCACCCATATATAGCTCTGCTTTACTAATTGTATACTGATGGACCACACCTGCAGTTAACGCTGCTTTTTCAAAGCCAAACACCCCCAACTTCTGCGTTTGAATTTCAGAATAGAATACATTTGAGCTATTCCCCTGACCATTGTCATTGTCATTGTTAAGATGTTGCCAGCGATTTCTAAAACTAGTTCTAACACCTGTTGGGCTAATGTACTCAACAAATGGATCAACAGTTCCTACTAGCTGCTTAGTCCTTGTTGCAGCTCCTGCAAAACTGCTGTAAAGCCCCGAAGCATTATCATCCCAAATCAAAGTGTTCAACGACTCGCCCTTCTGCCAGTTAGTACTTAAGCCATACTTAAGCCCAGGGATTTTACTTTCTCTTCTTCTGATATTGACATTAAGCCTAGCCTGAGAATTAGCAGCATACTTGTCAATTTTCAAAGGGTCAAAAGAGTTATCTAAGGTGTCTATAGTAGTCATGCCACTGATTGTATCAGTATATGTTACAATTTCAGGACCTTTGTGACCGTCGTCTCCCAGGAAATTACCTCCGATAACAACATCCCAACCTCCAATTTGTTGGCTATGTAAAAAACGAACATTGGCCTGCTGTAAACGGTTATCCCAATACAGCGCCTCTGACGACATGGGGTCTGAATATGTTCCATGCTGTAACGTCACTCTTGTTAAAGGGCGAGCGTCTGGAAAGCGAGTTCTAATATTTATCACACCGCTTAAGGCAGCACTCCCGTATAGAACTGAGCTAGCTCCTTTAATAATCTCAATTTGTTCTAAATTCTCAAGAGGTAAGAACCCCCAAGTTGGTCTACCTGCGTCTCCACTTAGTACAGGCAAGTCATCCACCATCACCATCACCCTAGAGCCTGCACCATAACTAAAGCCACTACCAGATCTGATTTGAGGCTCCCCATCTACCATGCTTACTCCAGGAGTTTGTTCAATTGCTGACTCAAGTGATGTGGTGGCTTTGTTTTCTACAAGAGCTGGCTGAAGAACTTCTAACGAGACTGTAACCTCAGCTACACTTTGCTCAAATCGTCCCGCAGAGACAACAGCCATATCCAGCACCTTAGATGTTGTTTCCAGGCTTATATCCCACCTTACGGTTTCTCCATCAACAAGGTTAAATTCTTTACTCATGCTTTCCATTCCTATGAAAGAGCATGTTAACTTATGTGCACCTGGTGCTAAGAACACGGAGTACTTCCCATCTAAATCAGAAGCAACTGTTACAACGCCATTGGTAATGTATGCGCCTATCAACAACTCTCCATTATCAGCGTCTTTTACAGAACCGGAGATAGTACATTGAGAATTAGACTTAAAACTTACAAGAAATGCAAGGCCTAGAACAAGGGGTTTAAACAGATTCAATTTGAACATACCCCAAGTAAGTAAATAATAGACGAAATCACTATAAACGTTGATAAATTCTAAGCCTATATAGATAAAGTTTTCTTCTCAAAGACCCAGTAATTAATTGAATTTAGCTGGGATAAAAACAGATGCGATAAGACGTTATATTTTTAGACTTGCTCGGCAGAGTCAGACGCGTCCCCGGCGATAGATACATCATTGCTTAATGGAGCTTTTCTCTGACTGATTAAAGAGAATGTCATGACTAGACAAGTCACTAGAATTACAACTAAAATTATAGCTGGATCAAACTTTCCTTCTGCCACTTGCTGAATTTGTTTATATGGCTCCCCACTTTTAGTTTGTAGCTGAAAGAAAAGTAGAACCGTAATAAGTCCCCTAGGCGCTATATATAAAAGTGATAGGGGCTCCTTGACCCTAAATAATAAAAGCCAAACTAATCTTGCAACATAAAGTATTAATGAGATAGAAAGGCCGTAGAACACAACCTCTAAATTCATAATTTTTGACAGAGAAATAGTTACTCCAAACATCACAAAGAAGAACGTTCGGATAACAAAAGCACTTTCAAGTGTTTGAGTGTGAAAGTCATGGCTAAGCTCCTTCATTTTTTCTTTATTTAAGAGGCTTCCAAACCAACTTTCGCCATTCTTATTCTTAAAAATTTTTGGAAAGAAAATTTGGGAATTATTCAGCATTAATCCAAAGATTAGAATTGATAACAACTCTCCACCCAATTCTAATTTTACCTGTATAGAATATATAAGCAAAAGAACAGCAATAGATAGGAAGACTTTAACGGAGCTTGTAATCTTTTGAAGGACATAAACAAGAAGATAGCTAACAACTATACCGATAATTAATGCTAAGCCTAAAGTCTTACCAATTGAAAATGCAATTTCCGAAGTGGATGAAGGATCCATATTCTTAATAACAAGATGGAATGCCATAATTCCCCAGATATCGGAGAATGTACTTTCATATATCATAAATTCCTTCTTTTCTTGACTCAAAGAGCTTACAGATGGGATTATGATGGCACTACTCATAATTGATACAGGGATAGCATAAATAAGAGCATAAATGCCCTCAATAAGTAGAACCTTTTGGAGAAGGTAAGCGATCCCTAACGAACTAAAAATAAGGATTATCAATGAGACCGATGCACTTTTTATAATTAATGGTAGCTTCTCTTTTGAAAGTTTTAAATCAAGCGCAGCTTCTAAAACTATAAAGATCAAACCAACCTTTCCGAGTAATTCTAATATTAAATTTTGATTTGGAATATCGCCATATCCAAAGAATAGTTCTATCAGCTTTTTTATACATATTCCCATTGCAATCAGCACAAGGACAGAAGGGATGTTAGTCTTTTTTGCAAGTAGGCTAGCGAAGTAAGACAAAATAATGATTGCGCTACCACCAATAATGACGTGATAAACATCAAGGTCCTCAATGTTAGGCATACTAATTATCGTCTGAACATATTCTATTATTGAATCAAGCATAACACCAAGTTAGTGATACTTAGCTAAATCCACCGGTGAATAGTCTGAAGAAATCATTGCCTAAAGCGAATACCATTAATCCTAATAGGCATATGATGCCTATAATTTGCGCATATTCAAGGATTTTGTCAGGAGCAGGCTTGCCCACGACCATTTCATAGAGTAGGAACATTACGTGACCACCATCTAATGCTGGAATCGGAAGAAGATTCATGAAGGCAAGAATAAGCGACAGAAGGGCTGTGTTTTTCCAGAACCTGTGCCAGTCCCAGTTGGGGCTAAAGATGCTGCCAAAGGTGATCAATGAGCCAACTTGAGAAGCTCCTGCAGGAGAGGCTAGGAATCTTAGAGACACCACGTATTCGTGCAAAGTATTGTAAGCTTTATGGTAGCCTCCAGCAATGCTTTCGCCAAAGGTGTAATCTATGTGGACTTGGCTTGCGCCCTGGAATGCAAAGCCTAGTTTGCCCAGTGAATCAGTCATAGCCGGTAAGATGAGTTCTTCACCTGATCTGTTAACTGTTAGAAGAAGTGGAGAGCTCTTTATACTTTGAATTTGCTGAGTCGCTTCATAGCTTGACCCTACAACTTTACCATCAATGGCAGTGATTACGTCACCGTGTGCTAGACCAGCTTTTTCAGCCTTAGAGCCAGGGTTTACGAGCTCTACAAATGTCGGTAGAAGTGGTGTGTAAAGAGGGCGGATGCCTGAGTCGATAAGGATTTGGCCTAGTTCTTTTTCAAGAGAAATAATTGCCTCAACGCCGTCG
>CEOV01130699.1_pt1 | contig 10418 bp, 12 predicted proteins | sample 530631 | NCBI WGS metagenome assembly CEOV01 (sample SAMEA2620756, study PRJEB7988) | marine metagenome | isolation source: saline water (ENVO:00002010), including
AATTAAAAATTAACATTTTTTTTTTTTTTAGTTAATATTTATTAAAAATATAAAAATCAAAATATTATTAAAGTTTTTTTTTAACCATATTAACATCTATTATTATTATTAATAAATATTATAAATTATATAAAACTAAATAATAATATAAATGTTGTTAATATAATTCTAAGTTTACTTGTTTTTTGTTTAAATCCACACTTTTTATCTTAACTTTAACATCATCTCCAAGTTGAAAATAATTTTTTGAGTTTTTTCCTCTTATTGAATAATTATTTTTATCAAACATAAAATAATCTCCCTTAAGACTATTAATTTTTACTAATCCTTCACATTTGTTTTTGTATAGCTCTACATAAAAACCCCATTCAGTTACCCCAGAAATTACCCCAGAAAATACTTTTCCTATTTGATTTTGTAAAAATTTTGCTTGCATGTATTTAACAGAGTCTCTTTCTGCCATTGTACTTAATTTTTCTTGTTCGGAAGTATACTTACAAATCTCTTCTAATTTTTTCTTTGAAACTGATATCTTACCATTTAAATATTTATTTAGTAATCTATGTAAAACCAAATCAGGGTACCTTCTTATGGGAGATGTAAAATGAGAATAATAATCAAAATTTAAACCATAATGTCCTATATTTTTTGTTGAATAAATTGCTTTACTCATACTTCTTATAGTTAAAGTTTCTATCATGTTACTTTCAGGATTTCCTTTAACTTTTGTTAAAAGATCATTTAAGGACTTAGTTAAATTTTTTGTATTAGATTGATCAATAGAATACCCAAATTTTTTCACTATATTATTTAATGAATTAATTTTATCAGCATCAGGTTTATCATGAATTCTATAAATAAATGTTTTTTGTTTTTTCTCAATAAAACCTATTTCTTTTGCAACTATTTTATTAGCAATTAACATAAATTCTTCAATAAGATTATTAGTATCAATTGTTTCTTTAAAAAAGACATCAATAGGGTTCTTCTTTTTATCAAGAATAAACTTAACTTCTTCTCTATCAAAATTTATAGACCCAGAGGCAAATCTTTTTTTTCTCAAAATTTTAGATATTTTATTTAAAATAAATAACTCTTCATAAAACAATCCTTTTTTATTATTGATAATATCCTGAGCTTCTTCGTATGTAAATCTTTTATCAGAATGTATTATAGTTTTTTTTATTTGATGAGAAAGTATCTCTGATTTTTCATTAATTTCAATAATTACTGAGTAACACAACCTATCAACTCCTGATTTTAAAGAACAAATTTCGTTTGATAAAATTTCAGGTAACATAGGAACCACCCTGTCTACCAAGTAAACAGATGTAGATCTTAATGATGCTTCAACATCTATAATACTTTTTTCTTTTACATAATAACTAACATCTGCAATATGTATTCCTACCTCCCAATTTCCATTATTGAGTTTTTTAATTGACAACGCATCATCAAAATCCTTCGCGTCAATAGGATCAATTGTAAATGTGGTAGTATTTCTAAAATCAACTCTATTTGCAATTTCAGAATTAGGAATTTTTAAAGGTATTTTTTCAGCTTCTTTTTCTAAATGTTTAGGAAATTTTGGGTTTAAATTATATTTGTATAAAATGGATTCTATTTCCGTGTTGTGTTCTTTAGGATTTCCTATAACTTTAATTATTTTTCCAACAGGGTTTTTTTGTGTTTTATCCCAATTTATTACCTTAATTAAAACTTTTTTTCCTATAACTAAAGGGTTTATTTGAGTTTTTGGTATAAAAATATCAAAAGATATTGATGTATCAGGAATTACAAAACCAAAACCCTTAGACACTTCTAATAATCCAACAAAGGTATCTCTTTTTCTTTCTATTACTTTTAACACCTCCCCCCGTATTCTTCCTCCTTTTTTTGGATAAATTAAAACCTCAACAATATCATTTTTTAAAGAAAATAAACTATACTTATTAGGAATAAAAACTTCTTCATTAATGTTTTCTATGTCAACATAAACACCAGATATTACAGAAGTATTTACCACACCAATAAGTTTTTGTGTAGTTTCTATTAATTTAAAGCTCCCTCTTTTTTCTTCTTTCAAAATACCAGAATCAGCTAAAGATATCATTATATCATTTAAAAGAATTTTTACTCCTAAATCTTTTATCTTTAGAATTTTTGAAAGTTGTTTGTAGTTGAATTGTTTTAATGGATTCTCTTTAAATATTGTAAGAATTAAACTTTCAATTTTTTTTTTAGTAAAAGCTTTATTTTTTATTTTTTTTCGTTTTTTTTTCATTATTTTAAATAATATTGCTAAAGTAATTTTCTTTTATATTCATAATGTATAAAAAAATCATTTTCATTTTTTTGTTATTCACAATACTATCAACTTCATGTAGATCAAAAAAAGAAGTAAACTGTCCCTCTTTCGATATAGAAAAAAATGTTATAGAAAAAGAAAAAAAAACATCCAAATACAGAATAGTTATTTTAAAAGATGGAAGAATAATTAATAATAAAAAAAGAAGAAAAAAATCACAAAACCAACTTTTTAAGAAAAAAATGTATTAATAAATGAAACACACTCAACTAATGTAGAAATCAAAATCTACAACATGCAAGGAGAATTAGTTGATGTTGTTTTAGAAGAAAATAAACTAAAGGTTAACCATTTTCTTTATTTTAATGAAGACAACTCAAAAATGGGAACATATTTGTGTAGTTTTAAAACGGAAACACTAAAAGAAACAAAGCGGTTTGTAGTAATGAGGTAATAAAAGGAGTAGAAAATTATAATAAATACAAAGAATTATTTTTTATATTTGTAAAAAAAAATAAAAAAATGAACGAAAAATTAAAAGAAACATACACAGAAATGTGGAATAAATTAACAAAAGCGGGAATGAACATAGATGAAGTATATGAAGCAATAGAAGATTATTGTAGCGCGGACCCAGAATTATGGGATCTTTCAGAAGACATGGAAGGAGAGGTGCATCAAGAATATTGTAATGAAATGTACGACTTCCTTCAAGAGCTTGATACAGAAGGAATGTTTTAAAAACCAATATCATAACTCTTATTTTCAAATAAAATATATAGAGACTATCACGAAAAAAACCGCTGTATACAGCGGTTTTTTTACAAGCTCCCCCTCTTGGGCTCGAACCAAGGACCCTCTGATTAACAGTCAGATGCTCTAACCAGCTGAGCTAAGGAGGAATTTTACAAAATTTGTTCGCAATATTAACACTATTCATTTAATTAAACAATATATTTGTAAAAAAAAATAATGAGCATTTTAATAGTAGGAACGGTCGCTTTTGACGCGATAGAAACCCCCTTTGGAAAAACAGAAAAAATAATAGGAGGAGCTGCTACCTATATTGGTCTTTCATCATCTTTTTTTTCAAAAAACCTTAAGCTTGTATCGGTAGTTGGAGAAGACTTTCCAAAATCAGCAATAAACATGCTGGAGAAACATAATGTTTGTACAAAAGGACTTCAAATTAAAAAAGGAGAAAAAACCTTTTTTTGGTCAGGAAGATATCATAAAGACATGAATACAAGAGACACCTTAGAAACACAACTAAACGTGTTAGAGAATTTTGACCCAATTATTCCCAAGGAATATCAAAATTCAGAATACCTAATGTTAGGAAATCTTATGCCAGCTGTGCAAAAAAAGGTTTTAAGTCAAATGAAAAAAAGACCAAAATTAGTGGTCTTAGATACTATGAATTTTTGGATGGATCATTTTTTAGAAGACTTAAAAACCTCATTAACAGATGTCGACGTATTAACAATAAATGACGAGGAAGCTCGTCAATTATCAGGAGAACATTCTTTAGTTAAGGCAGCAAAAGTAATCTTACAAATGGGTCCAAAATACTTAATTATAAAGAAGGGTGAGCACGGAGCGTTACTTTTTAACCATAAAAATGTGTTTTTTACTCCAGCTCTTCCTCTTGAAGATGTGCTGGACCCAACAGGAGCTGGAGATTCTTTTGCAGGAGGGTTTATAGGATACCTTGAAAAAACAGATGACACCTCGTTTGAAAACATGAAAAAAGCAGTCGTTTATGCTTCTGTGATGGCCTCCTTTACTGTTGAAGAGTTCGGAACAAAAAAACTACAAGAGATAAAAAAACAACACATCTCCAGCAGAATTAAAAACATTACAGAATTAGTTGATTCCGGCTTAATACTTTAAAACAAGGTGTTTTTGTTTGCGACATTATTTTCATACCAAATATCTTTTTTAAGATTTTTTGACTCAGCGGCAGCGACAGCGAGATGATCACACCGTTCATTTTCTTTAACATCGGAGTGTCCTTTTACCCAAACAAAACGAACGGTGTGCTTCTTGTAAACCTTTAAAAAACGAATCCACAAATCAGGGTTTTTCTTGTTTAAAAAGTTCTTTTTTTCCCAATTAAATACCCATTTTTTTTCTATTGCGTTTACCACATATTTAGAGTCAGAATAGACAATCACATCTATATTTTGTTTTTTCAAACTTTCCAAAGCAATAATCACACTTAACAACTCCATTCGGTTGTTAGTTGTTAGTTCAAAGCCTTCAGAAATTTCTTTTCTGTGTTCTCCAAAAATCATTACCACCCCATACCCCCCTTTTCCTGGGTTGCCTTTAGCGGAACCGTCTGTGTATATAATAATATCCATTTAACTAAACCACACTTCAATTATAGAAAAAATCATTTTAAAAGTTTTTCAATAATTTTAGGAAAAATCTCCTTTTCTAGACACTTTATTTTGTGCTGTAAACTAAACGGAGTTTCGTCTGATGTTACAACACATTTTTCTTGGTGAATTATTTCTCCCTCATCATAACCTTCATTTACATAATGAAATGTAATGCCAGATTCTCTTTCCTTGTTTTCTAAGACGGTTTTATGAACATTTAAACCATACATTCCCCGTCCTCCGTATTTGGGGAGTAAAGAGGGGTGAACATTTATAATTCTATTCTCATATAAATCAATAATTTTTTGAGGGATTTTAAATAGAAACCCCGCCAAAACAATTAGGTCAACAGAGTGTTTTAAAAGACGCTCTTCTAATAATGTAGAATAGTTCATCTGGTTTTTTGAAAAAACAACACGATCTAAATCAAAAGAATTAAATTTTTTTAAAACCCCCGCTTTTTTGTTGTTAGTAAGCAATAAAACAACAGAAATACTCTTTGAGCCCTCAAAATATTTGTAAATATTTTCAGCATTAGTTCCTTCCCCAGAAGCAAAAATTGCGATTCTTTTCATCATACAAAAGTAATCAAATCAGTTAATAAACAAAGAAATGTTAAAATAGAAAAATATAATACTTGTGAGATATGTAATTAATGTATTTATTTGCATTATTATTAATTCTAAAAAAAATTAAAATGTCAGATGTAACCACAAAAGTAAAAGCAATAATAGTTGATAAATTAGGTGTAGACGATTCAGAGGTAACTCCAACAGCGAGTTTTACAGATGATTTAGGAGCAGACTCTTTAGACACTGTAGAACTTATTATGGAGTTTGAAAAAGAATTTGATATTCAAATTCCAGATGACCAAGCGGAAAAAATTGCTACGGTTGGTGATGCTGTTTCTTTTATAGAGGGTAATTGTTAAACAAATGAATAACAGAAGAGTTGTTATTACCGGTGTTGGGGCGCTTACCCCAATAGGAAACAACTTACAAGATTATTGGGAAAACTTAATTAATGGAGTGAGCGGAGCCGCTCGGATCACCCGCTTTAATGCGGAGCAGTTTAAAACTCAATTTGCTTGTGAAGTAAAAAACTTTAATCCAACAGACTTTTTAGACAGAAAAGAATCTAGAAAACTAGACATATTTAGTCAATACGCTTTGGTTGTTGCGGAAGAAGCTATAAAACAATCCAACTTAAACACTGAAGATGTTAATCCAGATAGAGCGGGTGTTATTTGGGGGTCTGGAATTGGAGGGATGTTTACTTTTTTTAATGAGTCTGTAAATTATGGAACAGGAAACGGAGCCCCTAGGTTTAATCCGTTTTTTATACCCAAATTAATTTCAGACATCCCAGCTGGACACATTTCAATAAAATATAATTTAAGAGGCCCAAACTTCACCACTGTTTCAGCGTGTGCCTCTTCCACAAACGCTTTAATTGACGCGTTTAATTATATCAAATGGAACAAAGCAGACCTATTCATTGCGGGTGGTTCGGAAGCTTGTGTTTACGAGCCTGGTATTGGAGGTTTTAACGCCATGATGGCTTTATCAACAAGAAACGATGATCCTAAAACAGCTTCTCGACCATTTGATAAAAATAGAGACGGTTTTGTTATGGGAGAAGGAGCAGGAGCTTTAATATTAGAAGAGTATGAACACGCAAAAAAAAGGGGAGCAACAATATTTGCCGAGATAGTTGGCTGCGGACTTACAGCAGACGCCCACCACATTACAGCTCCACACCCAGAGGGTTTAGGAGCAAAAAATGTAATGAAATTAGCAATTGAAGACGCGGAAATAACCCCCCGCGATATTGATTATATAAATGTTCACGGAACCTCAACCCCACTAGGTGATATTGCTGAAACAAAAGCGATTAAATCTTTGTTTGGATCCCACGCGTATAATTTAAACATAAGCTCCACAAAGTCTATGACCGGACATTTGTTGGGGGCAGCCGGTGTTGTTGAGGCAATTGCGTGTGTAATGTCGGTAAAACATAATATAGTCCCCCCGACAATAAATCACGAAACATTTGATCCTGAGATAGACGAAAAACTAAACTTAACACTAAACAAAGCTCAAGAACGAGAAATAAACTACGCTTTGAGCAATACATTTGGTTTTGGAGGGCACAACGCCTCGATTTTAATAAAAAAATACAAGAAGTAATTATTTTAAAAAAAATCATAACACAAGCTCCCTTTCTAACCAAAAATAAAGACGGGATTTTTATTTTCTTAAGAAAAGAATGTAATATAAAACCCAAAAACATCAGTAGTTACAAAAAAGCGTTTACACACAGCTCTTTCAACAAAACAGATAATTATGAAAGACTAGAGTTTTTGGGAGACGCTGTTTTGAACACTGTTGTTAGCGAATGTTTATATATATCATCGCCACAGAACAACGAGGGTAGTTTATCTCAAAAAAGATCCGTCATTGTCGGTAGAGATAATTTAAATAAAATAGGAGAAAAACTTATACCAAAAGAACTAATTAAACACAAATTAAAAACCATCAGCAAAAACATTTACGGAAATATTTTAGAATCATTAATTGCAGCAATTTATCTAGACTTAGGCTATAAAAAAACAAGGGTTTTTATAGAGAAAAATATTTTAACAGACAAAGAGGTTAATTTAAAACACTATAATTATAAAAGTAAAATTTTAGAGTGGTCACAAAAAAACCAAAAAAAAATACGATTTGTCAATTCAAAACAAGCGGGCCCCGACCACCAAAAACAGTATTTAGTCCATCTGTACATAGATAAAGTTAAAATATCAGAATCTTGGGGAAAAACAAAAAAATCAGCAGAACAAAGAGCGTCTAAGATTGCAATTAAAGTTTTAAATTAGCGGTATATGAAAACCCACAAAATAGACAATGAATATGAAATAGACCTCCTTGTTTTGGCTATAAACAGCCATGTAAAACTATATAAGTTGTGTTGGGAAATAAACAAAAAATTAAAAAAGAACTATGTAAAGACTCAAAATCACACCCCACAAAACACGAAGAACCAAAGTTTTGAGAGATATAGTTTTGTAGATGAAAACACCCAAACAGAATATAACATTCTGTCAAACAGAAGCGATTCTGGATATTTAGACCCAAGCAATAAAAGTGTAAATTATTTTATAATAGTACAAGGCGGTGTTTACAGCTCAAAAAAAATAATAGAAAGTTTAAATAAAATAGAAGGCATTTTGTTGGTTTTTGAATTAAATTTGTCCAAAATTAATACAATTACCCCATTTATAATAAATGATTAACAAAACAAAAATAATAGCCACAATAGGGCCCTCTACTTTTTCAAAAGAGATGTTGAGAAAAATGATTATTAGGGGGGTTAATGTGTGTAGAATAAACTTTTCTCATTCTGATCATCAAGATGCAAAGGAGATTATTAAAAACATAAAAGAAATAAATAAAGAGCTTGGGGTTCACACCGCTATTTTAGCAGATTTACAAGGGCCAAAAATAAGAGTTGGAAAATTTGAGAGACCAGTCCATCTAAAAAAAGGGTCTTACATCTACTTTAACACCAATCCCAAAAAAACAGAAGACATATTTATTAGTTACCCGAACTTTCCAAAAGATGTAAAAAGAGGAGATAGGGTATTGTTGGACGACGGAAAAATTTCATTACAAGTAGACTCTACAAATAATAAAAACAGGGTAAAACTTAAGGTGATTTTTGGAGGTCAGCTACAATCTAATAAGGGGGTAAACCTGCCAAACACTAACATTTCATTACCATGTCTAACCAAAAAAGACAAAAAAGATTTAGAGTTTATATTAGAAGAAAAAATAGAGTGGATTGGACTTTCTTTTGTGAGGTCGGAAAAAGATGTCAAAACCTTAAAAAAGATTATTAAACGACACAAAAAATCAAAAGCCTTAGTACTTGCAAAAATTGAAAAACCAGAAGCCATTTCAAACATTGAAAATATAATATTGGAAACAGATGCGATTATGGTAGCGCGTGGAGATTTGGGGGTTGAAGTGCCCCTACACAAGGTTCCTGTTTATCAGAAAATGATTGTGCAAAAATGTATAAAACAATCAAAACCAGTGGTTATAGCAACCCAAATGTTGGAAAGTATGACAGACAACATTTCAGCTACAAGAGCAGAAATAAATGATGTTGCTAACTCCGTAATTGACGGAGCGGACGCAATGATGCTTAGTGGAGAAACCTCGGTTGGTAAACATCCCTTAAGGGCTGTAGACACCATGAGAAAAGTGATTAGAGATGTAGAGAGGAGTAGGCACTCTATATCAAAAAACACTACTGAAAGAGAATTAGTAGTAAACGAAAGGTTTGTTTCTAACGCAATTTGCGCTAACGCTTGTCAGATTTCAGAAAAAGTAAAGGCAAAAGCAATTATTACCGCAACATATTCAGGATATAACACGATAAAAACCTCTAGTTTTAGACCCTCTGCATATATTTATGCATTTACTAATAACCACACAATTTTAAACACACTAAGTTTAGTTTGGGGGGTAAAAGCATTTCATTACGAAGGGGGAAAAACAACCGACCAAACTGTTTTGGAGACAAAAAACATTCTCAAAAAACATAAATATGTTAAAAGGGGGGATATGGTAATAAATATCGCAAGCATGCCAGCAGAAGAAATGGGTATGACCAACATGATGAAACTTAGTAAGGTAAAATAAAATAAACAAATGATAAATACAGAATTATTAGCTGAAATATGTGAGGCGGCCGGCGCGCCAGGACACGAGCAAAGGGTTAGAGAATTAGTACTAAGGGAAGTGTCTCCCTTGGTAGACGAGATAAGAATCGACAACATGGGCAACGTTGTTGCTGTAAAAAAAGGAAAAGAAGACAAAAAAGTAATGATTGGAGCTCACATGGACGAGATTGGATTTATTGTTACTCATATTGACGAGAATGGTTTTATTTTCTTTCACACCCTAGGGGGTTTTGATCCTAAAACACTTACCGCTCAAAGAGTAATAATACATGGTAAAGAAGATGTGGTGGGGGTAATGGGGTCTAAACCCATACACCTAATGAACGCGGCGGATAGAGCAAAGGTTCCGACAATAAAAGATTACTTTATAGACACAGGAAGATGTAAAGAGGACATAGAAAAAATTATTTCTATTGGAGACACGATTACAAGAGAGAGAGCGTTAATTGAAATGGGCGATTGTATCAACTGTAAATCTTTAGATAACAGGGTGTCGGTTTTTATCTTAATTGAGATGTTTCGAGAAATGAAGACAAAGCCTACTTATGATGTATATGGAGTTTTTACCGTACAAGAAGAAATTGGCATTAGAGGAGCAAATGTTTCAGCAATGGACATAAACCCTGATTTTGGTTTTGGATTGGACACGACGATAGCTTTTGACACTCCCGGAAGCACTAAAAAAGAACAGGTTTCGGCTTTAGGAGAAGGAGCGTGTATAAAGGTGATGGACTCGTCAACGGTTTGTGATTATCGCATGGTAAAGTATATGAAGGAATTAGCAAAAAAGAAGAAATTAAAAACACAATTGGAGATCCTTCCCGCAGGAGGAACGGATACCGCCGGAATTCAAAGAATGAATCCGGGAGGAAGTATTACTGGAGCAGTTTCCATACCAACAAGACATATACACCAAGTAATAGAAATGGTACACAAAAAAGATGTAAGAGGATCTATTGATTTATTAAGACAT
>CEOV01120898.1_pt1 | contig 10311 bp, 7 predicted proteins | sample 530631 | NCBI WGS metagenome assembly CEOV01 (sample SAMEA2620756, study PRJEB7988) | marine metagenome | isolation source: saline water (ENVO:00002010), including
CGCTGTAGTTGGTGACCTAAAAAAAGCTCTTGGGATTTTCCAAGAGGTTATAGAAGAGTATCCTGAATATCTTTTGGCCTATATGTCTCTAGCAAAATGTCACATGAATTTAGAAACAGGAGAAGATATTTTTCCTCTTCTTAAAAAGGCATTTACTTCTGAGGACATTGATCCATCTGATATGTTAAATTCACTTCTGGGTCTGAAAAAGGAAAGTGAAGTTGATGCCCTTATACCTCTTGCGCTGAATTCACATCCGGAAGATGCAAGGCTACACCACTTTGATGGGATAAGGCATGCTCAGTTTAACAGGTTTGAAGAAGCTGCTAAATCATATGAAACGGCAATTGAGTTCAACCCTCACGCTTTTGAGATAAGGGAGGAGCTTCTTTACATTTTATTGAATCTAGGTGATTGGGAAAAGATGGTTGAGGTAGGAGAAAAAGCTGCTATTTCCTTCCCGCTTGAGCCTGTTTTTAATTACTACCTGGGTCTAGGTTTGAGCAAGCAGGGAAAGAAAAAAGAAGCGGTAAAAGCCTATAAAAGTGGTTTGGCTGTTCTTTATGATGACGATGTGCTGGCTGGGATTATGACAGAAGAACTAGCTATGTGTTATAGGGATTTGGGGGAATATGAGAAGTCTTACTCTGCCTTTGAGGAGTGTCTTGTGTACAACGATAGTCCTTATGTGAAGAATAATTATGCCTACTTCCTCGCTACTGATAGAGCTGAAATAAACAGAGCGCTGGAGCTTAGCACTCAGGCAAATGAAGCCATCTTGGATGAGCCTAATTTCCTCGATACTCACGCTTTGATTCTGCATCTTTTAAATAGAAATGAGGAGGCGCTTGAGCTGATTCTTAAAGCCCAAACCCTCCTACCCGCTGACCTATTCCCAGATGCCGTGTACTCAGAAAGAGAGGGCGATATTCTTTGGGAGTTAGGAATGCATGACGAGGCAAGATTAAAGTGGGAGGAAGCTGTCGGTGCTGGAGGCGGAAAGAAAAGACTGAAAGAGAAACTCAATAGGGTTGTAGAATGAGGAGGCTGGTTTACATATTACTTGGGTTTTCTCTCTTAGGGTTTGCCGGTTGTAGCAATGCTAAGAGGATAGCTGAAGGGAAACCACTGAGACCTAGGGACCCTGGCTATATCATTAAGCACTCTGAAAAGAATGCCTTAGATTGGGATTGGCTTGCCTTTAAGCTCGATACTAAGATTGAAGTGAACGATGCAAAGGAGAGCTTTACTCTGAATTTAAGAATGGCAAAGGACAGTGTGATTTGGGCTAGCCTTACTCCTGCTTTAGGGGTTGAGGTTGCTAGGATTAAGTTAGAGCCAGATTCTGTTAGGTTGATTAGTAAAATCCCAATGAACAAATTTGTTTACGAAGAAGATTATGAGGATTTTCAAGGATTTTTAGGCGTGCCTTTCGATTTTTACACCTTCCAAGAATTGTTTTCAGGGGCTTCACTCGGTTTGGGTCAGGATAATGAAAAATTCATCTCTAAGGTTGATGGGGATGATTACGTTTTAGTTGAGAAATTTCCCAGAAAAATAAAGAAGCTTCTTGGCGGAATTGATGAGAGGTCGCTCACCGTGAAAAATAGCGAAAGCCTTACTGTAATCCTTAATCAAAGAAGGGGTAACAGGGTTATGGACAGAACAGATTCTGAAGACTTGCTGATTAAGAGATACTGGTTTAATGGAGTGAGTTTCACTCCTACTGTAGACATTTTTGACGACTTGCAAAGTGGATTAACCATCAGAGTAGAAAGGTCAGGGCTTGAGGAGCACGAAGAAGGATTTCTTCCTAAGTACACAATTCTAAAGGCAATAGGCGACGGAGTGAACCTTGAAGCGGAATTAGAGATAAGAAGAAGTAAAGTAAATAAGGAATACGACCTTCCTTTTGACCCACCTGAAGATTATGAGCGCAAAACAAGGTTGTAAAATACTCTGGATTTTGGTGGTACTCATCATCTTGCCCACTTACCTTCTAGCCCAAAAAAACAAGGAAGACCTCACTGCTGAGCGCAATTGGATAGAACAACAGCTTGCGACCACATCTCGTCTTATCAAGGTCGCTAAGAAAAATAGGCAAGCGGCTAGTTCTCAAGTAGCACTTATAGACAAGCAGATTGAACTTAGAGAGGAGCTAATCAGGCATCACCAAAGCTCGATTAGATCTCTAGAAAGATCAGTGCGAGGAACGGATTCTGAGATTCGCTCCCTTGAAGGTCACATCGAAGCTCTAAAGGATGAGTACGCTGAAATGATACGCCAAGCCTACAGGTTACAGCTCTCTTCCAACCCGCTGATGTTTGTGTTCGCATCTGAGGATTTCAACCAAGCTTCACACAGATTTAAGATGTTGCAGTCTTATGCTGAAGAAAGGAAAAGGCAAGCTATAGAGATTACTAAAGCCCAAACTGAACTCACACACTCCCGCACTGAACTGACTATAGAAAGAGCTTCTGTTGAGGCCGCTCTTGAAGACCAGCAAAAGGAGATGGTGGCTTTAAGTAAGGACAGGGAATCGAGGGCGGAACTTCTCGCTGAACTTAAGCAGAAGGAATCTCAATTGAGGGAAAAGCAGAAGGCTCAGGAGAAGGAACGCAAGAGGCTTAATGACGAAATTAAAAGGATAATAGAGGCAGAACTAGCTGCCGAGAAAGCATCATCGAAGGGTGAGTTCGCTTTGACTCCAGAAGGGAAAATTGTGTCCGAAGCTTTTGAGAAGAACAAGAATACATTGCCTTGGCCTGTTTATAGAGGCGTAGTTACTGCGGATTTTGGCCGTCATGCGCACCCAACAATTCCTGGGATTGTTATTGAATCGAATGGAATTGACATCACTACTGATGCTAATGCTTCTGTGGTGACGATTTTTAAGGGGAAGGTCAGTAGTGTTTTCTCATTGCCCGGTGCGGGGAAGACGGTAATCATAACACATGGCGGATATAGGACGGTTTACAGCAATTTGCAGGATGTAAGCGTGGTTAAGGGAGATGATGTGGAGAGAGGGGCTGAGATAGGTCATGTGTTGACTCAGTCAAGCGGAACGACTGTGCACTTCGAGATTTGGAAGGTTGCTGGATCGACTAGGTCGCCACAGAATCCAAAATCGTGGTTGCAACCGCGATAATAAAGGCGGGGTTAAAGTACTTTTGTGGAAGTGAAATCTAAGGGCACAAACATAGCGCTAGTTGGCAATCCCAATACCGGGAAATCAACTTTATTTACCAGAGTAACTGGCGAAAAAACTGCTGTGGGCAACTTTGCTGGAGTGACCGTTGAGTCTTGTGTGGCGACAGGCATTGTGGAGGGGGCAGAGGATTGGTCATTTATCGATTTGCCTGGGATTTATAACCTACACGCCCAAACTGATGATGGGAGGATAACTGAAAATGCATTGCTCAATCCGGCTCCGGAGTTGAAGCCGGATGTAGTTTGGCTTATAGCAGATAGATCAACTCTTCAAGGGCAATTATTCCTTGCTCTTCAAATTAAAGAGCTAGAGGTTCCATGCATTTTGTTGCTCAACAGGATGGCTCATGAGAGTTCAGATCCAAAACTTTGTGAGATTCTTGAAAAGGGTTTAGGCTTTCCTGTTAGGGAGATTCATGCACTCAAGGATCAGCCTGAAAAGTGGGTAAAGGAGCTCGGGCCACTTAATCATCAGCCTCAAGCCTGCACAGTTCTGAGAGCGATTCCCGCAAATATTGATGACGGCTTAGAGATACTGAGAAAGTCTATGCCTACAAAGACTTTAGGCTTTTTATGCCATTTGGCAAGGATGAACGAGGCTCCAAGTTGGCTTAGTGAGGAGGAGCTTAAAGCTTGGGAAGAAGCTGTTGCATTAAACCCCAAATCTGCAGTTAGACTCCAACTTGAAGAAGCTGGAAAGAGAATGGCAACGGTAAGGGAGCTGCTCAATAAAGCTGGTGCGCCGGTTAAAGAGAGAGAGCTGCAACTGAGAGATAAAAGGGAAAGACAACAGAAGTGGGATAATATCTTGACTCATCCTCTTTGGGGGAATATTATTTTCATAGCTATCTTCTTCCTGATTTTCCAGGCGGTTTACTCTTGGGCTTCATACCCCATGGATTTAATTGATGGCGGATTTAGCGCGGCAGCTGATTATTTGAAAGACGTTATGCCTCAGGCATGGTACACTTCGCTTTTAGTTGACGGCCTACTTGCAGGACTTGGTGGCATTGTTATTTTCGTGCCTCAGATAGCCATCTTGTTTGGATTTATCGCAATTCTCGAGCACTCTGGATATATGGCAAGACTCGGTTATATGAGTGATCGGTTCTTCAAATCGCTAGGTCTATCAGGCAGGTCAACTGTTTCACTGGTGGGCGGTCTAGCGTGTGCTGTCCCAGCTATCATGGCTGCAAGAACAATTCCTGATACTCGATCAAGATTGCTAACAATTCTTGTTACGCCACTGATGACCTGCTATGCTAGACTGCCTGTTTACACTTTCCTTATTGCTTTTATTGTGCCTAACAAGGAAGTTGTAGGAGGGATTCATCTGCAAGGTTTGTTCTTGTTTGGGCTATATCTCCTTAGTTCAATAGCTGCTTTAAGTCTTGCATTTATTCTAAATAAAACTATGTCAAATCCTCAAAAGGGGATAGAGGCTGCGGAAGAATGGCCTCCTTACAGACTGCCTTCTTTTAAATCAGTTGCAGGACAAGCATTAAACCAATCTGGCGTGTTCTTAAAAGAAGCTGGAACTATGATTTTGATTATTTCATTAGTGCTTTGGTCTCTTTCTTTTATGGGGCCTGGAACACTTGAGGAAAGAGAGTCCATGGATGCTAGTGAAAGGTTAGAACAGAGCTATCTAGGCTCTATTGGTAATTTTGTTGCGCCTGTCTTCGAGCCACTTGGTTATGATGGTAAAATGGGCATTGCTGTAATTAGTTCATTTGCAGCAAGGGAGGTTTTTGTGGGGACAATGCAGACATTATTTCCTGCTGAAGAAGGTGATTCGATAATAGACTTAAAAGAAAGACTCTCGACTGAGATAAATCCCTCAACTGGAAGGCCATTGCTCAACACTGGCTCAGCAGCTTCTTTGCTCATTTTCTACATGTTTGCCATGCAGTGTATGAGTACCGTTGTAATTATAAGAAGGGAGCTTGATAGCTGGAAGTGGGCGATAGGATCAACTTTAGGGTATACATTATTTGCATACCTAGCAGCCTTGATTACTTACAACTTGTTTTAATCAACCTTAACCCAAAGGTGAGCAGCAGCCTCTTTTCTTACTGCTAGAGTTCTTCCGCAAGTACAAATTGCCATGGGTCCATTCAATGGTGCTACGTGCTTTACCTCTACCTCTGCTCCTTCACAGCATCCCATTTGAACAAGCGCCATAACCTCCTCTGGAGTATCAACTCTCTCTATAACACCCACTTCATCGGGTCTGAGATCGCTTAATTTTTTCACTTGCATGGCGCAAATATAGGACTACTCATAACCTTGTGAAATACCTCTTTTAAGGGATTATATCCATCGCTTTGCAATTTGGAGTGCAATAATTGCCGCGATTATAAGGGATAATTGGCCTTTATTGAACCCCGCTAAATATTCATTGGTTTGAGGAAAACTGGCATAAATCCACGAGAGTTCAGCAAACATGGTTCCAAAAGCTGATATTAATCGCCATAAAGCCGTGGACTTCTTCATAAATCAAACATATAAAATATGAGAACTGACTTTGTGCAACCTTCGAATAAAGGATTTAGTTAAGATATTAGCAGTCTATATGCTAAATAGCACCATGAAAGACCCATGTAAACATTTTCTTCTAAGTTTTACCGCTTTATTGAGTGCTGCTATTTCTGTAGCTCAGCCAGAACCGCCTTCTGATCTGAATTTAGAAGATTTGAGGGTTTGGTTGAAAAACAACTGGCATACTGGCTATCACCACAGCCTTGGTTACAACCAAGCAAGGATGCAGATGTATGGGTATATCGATAACTTTAATGGGGAGATTGAGTGTGTATACACCGGATTTACTCAAGATGGAGGCTATGTAACCTACCCTAACCCCATTAACGCCGAACATATAGTTCCTCAGAGTTTCTTTGGTTCATCAGAACCCATGAAGTCTGATATCTACATTCTGAAGCCATGCCATGGGAATGCAAATAGTTCAAGGAGCAATTATCCCTATGGCGAAGTAAACAACTCGCAAGCACAGTGGTACGGGGTAATAGGTAATACATACACTTCTCAGGATAATCAGCCGTCAGACCACGAGTTTTGGTCTGAAAAATCAGGCAACGTGTGGGAGCCACGAGAAGAGCATAAAGGCAATATCGCAAGATCAATTTTCTACTTCTACACCATGTATCCTGACGAAGTGGGAGACATAAATCAAATAGGCGATCCGGAAACACTTTATCAATGGCATTTAGACGATCCCATCGACTCTGAAGAGCTGGATAGAAATGATAAAGTGGAAACTCACCAAGGTAACAGAAATCCATATGTCGATTATCCCGACTTGGTCTGGGATGCTTGGTTTCATGAAGAGGCTGCCGTCGACACCGACGGTCCCGCAATCACTGGAGCGTCAGTAGTTTACATTGACTGCGAAGACTATCCTACATCTGATATTTTCATAACTGCCACTGACGAAACTGACCCATTAACAATCACATTTGTTGATTCAGGAAGTGAGGACGGTTGTGAATTCTCAATTATTAGAACTTATGTTGCAGTTGATGGAGCAGGCAACACTACTACTTTCACTCAGGAACTGTCTGTAATGGACATGGAAGCGCCAACATTCACATCCTTTCCTAATGATCTTGTTGTTACATGCGGAGACGACTATGAATTAGTTGAGCCTTTAGCGATCGACAACTGTTCAGCCACTACCATGATGGCAACTGAAACCATCTTAGGAGAGGCATGTCCCTCAGGGCATCAAATAATCAGAACATACACAGTTGTAGATGAATGCGGAAACACAACAACCGCAACCCAAAACATAATAGTCAACGAATACATTGAACCCATTGGTTGTTCTTCTGATCTTAATAATGATGGGTTTATAACGGTTAACGACATACTTCTTAGTCTGAGCGAGTTTGGCTGTCCTTCAGGTTGTAATTATGATGTAGACGGAGATGGCATTGTAGGGGTGGGAGATATCCTTGGAATTTTAGCTGACTATGGTAGCGCCTGTTAAACTATGCTCATGAAACATCTGTTCACTACCCTCCTTCTCTATTTTAGCACTCTTGCTATAGCCCAAACCCCTTGCGTAAACGGCATGGCAGGGAATTACCCATGCAACAACGTGGATCTGCTTAGCTATATGCCCAGCAGTGAAGTTGGAGGTACTGGCTCAAATGATGTTTGGGGATGGGTTGATCCCATAACAGGTGTTGAGTACGCAATTTTAGGACGTAAATCAGGAACAGCGTTTATTGATATTTCAGACCCCGTTAATCCTGTGTTCGTTGGAAATCTCCCGGCGTCAGGAGCAAATTCAACTTGGAGAGATATCAAGGTGGCAAACAACTTCGCCTTCATAGTATCTGAAGCATATGGTCACGGAATGCAGGTGTTTGACTTGATGAAATTAGGCGAAGTAGAAACCCCTCCTGTTGAGTTTGAGCACGACTCACAATATGAAGGGTTCTCAAAAGCGCATAATCTTGTTATGAATGAGGAAACTGACATGCTTTATGCGGTGGGCACTAACACTTTTGAAGGAGGTCTACACATTCTTGATGTAAGCGATCCCATCCAACCCGTTCTAGTTGGCGATTTCTCTCAAGACGGGTACACTCATGATGCACAGGTCGTGATTTACAATGGCCCTGACTCGAACTTTCAGGGAAAGGAAATTGCCTTTGCTTGTAATGAGAATACTGTTACAATTGCTGACGTGAGCGACCCATCAGACACGTATATGATTAGCGCCTCAACTTACAGCAACTCTCAATACACTCACCAAGGCTGGCTAACAGAAGATCAGCGTTACTTCCTTGTTGGAGACGAGTTAGATGAATACTACGACGGCATAAACACAACAACATTTATTTGGGATGTTGCTGACCTCTCTGCCCCACAATTAATTGGTAATTACGTCAGTACAACAAGTGCAATCGATCACAATCTTTACGTAGTTGGAGACCTATGCTATCAAAGTAACTATAGAGCGGGCCTTAGAATTGCAGATATCTCAAACATAGCAAATGGTGTGATGGAAGAAGTCGCTTACTTCGACATTTACCCAGATAATGACGATGCCCAATTTAACGGAACTTGGTCTAATTACCCTTATTTCCCTTCCGGCGTAGTAGCAGTCAGTTCTATCGAAGGAGGAATTTTCTTCGTCCAACCTAACATCGTAAATGAGCCTGGTTGCCCTGCCGATTTCAATTCAGATCAGGTAATATCTGTTGCAGACCTACTGTTATTGATCTCTAACTTTGGCTGCATAAATACTTGCGAAACTGACCTTGACGGTGACGACGCTGTTAATGTAAATGACCTACTGCTATTCTTAATAGCGTTTGGCTCGCCCTGCTAAACCTTTTCCCTACCATTATTGATAAAAGGCATCAGGAGTTGATGCATTAGATTGTCCGCTTTTTTCTCATCTGTGACGTCTAGACCGTATTTAACCTTTTCTATATCACCGTAGTAAAAGGTCCCAAACAACCTATCCCAAATCGAAAAAATGTTCCCATAATTAGCGTCTGTTAATGGCTCTTCATAATGGTGGTGAAACTTGTGAGTGTTCGGCGAAACAAACACAAGACTTATCGCCTTATCAAGGGTTAGGGGAAGGCGTATGTTTGCGTGTATAAAGTGAGTAAAGGCAATTGTAATGAACCTATAAATGATGTAAAAAGCAAGAGGTGTATTAAGTATGAAGACTGCTAAAATCGCAAAGCTTTCTCTTACAAAATAGTCAAGGGGGTGAAGCCTTAAGGCTGTTGAAGCGTCTACATGTGTGTCACTGTGATGAACTAAATGTAGTCTCCATAAAGGTTTGAAATTATGTAATGACCAGTGTGCGCAATACTGAGATATAAAGTCTAATACTAGAAGCGAAATCAGCAACTCAACCCAAAGTGGCGCATCAATCAAATTCAACAACCCCCACTCACTTGTTTTAAGCCAAGAATACAAACCCACTGTAAGTGCACCTATTATCAAATTACAACCAACAACAAATGATAGAAAAACTAAGTTTGTAGTCATGTGTTGCCTTGACCTAAAACCTCCTCTAACTAGTGGTGTAATTGACTCAACAATTAGAGCAATAGAAAGACAACACACTATCCAGATAAGCTTGTAGTAATCTGGCATATCTGTAAAAAACGATATAAGTTGCTCCATGCCTTGAATTTATAATTAACTTTTAAATCAATTCGTAGCCCCGCCAGGAATCGAACCTGGATCAAAAGTTTAGGAAACTTCTATTCTATCCATTGAACTACGAGGCCAAAAGAGCGCCGCCGTACTCCGGCGGCGCTTATAGGTGCGCCTGGTAGGACTTGAACCTACGACCAATGGATTATGAGTCCACTGCTCTAACCACTGAGCTACAAGCGCGAGACGGCAAAAATACAGATTATTTCACTAGAATTTCAAACTCTAGTTGACGTTTTAATAGATCAGCTGAAGCAACTCTAATGGTCACTTCATCACCTAGAGCTATTAGTTCTCCTGAGCGTATACCTTCAAAACCTAATCTATCCTGATCGAAGACCCAATGATCGTTTGGAAATGCATCTTTAGGGACAAAACCCTCACATTTATTTTCTCTTATTTCAACGAATAGACCTCGCGGTACTGCACCAGACACAATGCCTTGGAAGGTCTCTCCTATTCTTGACATCAAGAATTCTACTTGCTTGTATTTGATGCTGGCGCGTTCTGCTTCTGCGGCACGCTTTTCCATGATGCCGGAGTGATGGCAACGAGAGTCGAGGACTTCTTTGTTAGCGTCTTTTTCGCCGTCCAGGTATTGTTGGAGGAGGCGGTGTACTAGCACATCTGGGTATCTTCTGATTGGAGATGTGAAGTGAGTATAGAATGGGAAGGCAAGGCCGTAGTGGCCAATGTTGTCTGTGGTATACTCAGCTTTAGACATGGAACGTATTGCCATGGTTTTTACCGTTTCCGCGACCGGGGTATTTGCCGTGGCGATTAGGAGGTCTCGGATGAGGGACTCCGCGTTGCTGGTGTTCGGCTTGGGCATGTGGTAGCCTAGGCGTCCCACAAATGTTCTTAGGGCGCTGAGCTTTTCAATGGCTGGCT
>CEOV01015831.1_pt1 | contig 10308 bp, 9 predicted proteins | sample 530631 | NCBI WGS metagenome assembly CEOV01 (sample SAMEA2620756, study PRJEB7988) | marine metagenome | isolation source: saline water (ENVO:00002010), including
AGTAAGTTACGTTCCTTACCGGTCATTTTAGCAACATCTTGATAAGACACGGCACCTTCGGTTGTAAGAACAATGTTAAATAAACTTTTTATGAATTGATCGCTTTCGTTATGATACTCCTCAACTAGCGAATCGATGTTATCCCACCCTGCGTCAAGAAGCCTTATGCGAAAAAAGATACTGGATCCATTGCAATATTAGTATCATATTTGTGCCCACATGCTTGGCATTCTGCCTTATAAGCAATGTCAGTACCGGATTCATTTAATTGTTCAATTTTAGTGTTTAATGCATCAAACTCTACTTTTTTAATATTACGTAACCATTCTTTAATATGATCTTTTGTGGAAACATGATTACCATCAGGCATTACAATTTTTTCAATATTTTCTCTTAATATTTCAAATTGTAATGTAGTTATATTATGTGAAAATGATTTTATCATTTCCTTTTGCCTATCTTCAAGTAATTCTTGTTTTTCTTCGGCAATTTTATTAAGTAACATTCTATATTGTAGAGATGCTAATCCTATTTTTGCTTGTAAATTAACGGTTGTAGGCTTTACAAATACTTGTAATTCTCCAATTTGTATAGAATTATCATCAGGTATTTGTTTAACACTAGCAAGAATATCAGGTAATTTAAAACTATATTCTGTGTTTTCTTTACATGAAGGACATTCACTTGTAACTGTAAGCCCTTCGCCATATGTAGCAAACCTTGCAGAAACCATAATTACATCTGCATCTGCTAATACAGTTTCTTCAGGATTAACAATATCCGGAGCACAACTTTGTATAATTCGTTTTGATGCTTCGCCATTTAATAATGCATCAGGGTTCTTAAGCCATAATTCATCTTCTGCTGTCATAGGATAAATTGCTAATTCACCTTCAGAGGATAATTTTGGTGGAACTGAATAAAATTTACCATTACTAGGTAATTTGATAAAGGCACCAGGAACCCTAAAATACTGTTTTAAAGGATTTTCCATAGAATAAATATAAGAAAGTGTTCTCAGTTATTTATAAGGAAGAAAATGCCACGAGTTTCCATGTCAGCATTAGAGCAGGGAGTTGACTACCCTGAATGGGCAAATGAATCAACCCTGCAAACATTAGTAGCCGCGGTTTCTGGTTTACAGAGAACATCTAAAGACGAATCAGATGAATCCCAGCGACACACAACTAAATCTACAAATAAACTTATTCGAGCTATTGAAGGTACAAGCGGACGAATGGGTTCAGGCTTTGGAGGATTTATTGAAGCTTTATGGAATCCTTTGAAAAGTTATTCAATGAATTTTGCAAGGCTTATTAGAAACTTAGATCAACTTGATGGTTCATTTAACAGTTTATCTAATATTATGTTTGATAATAACGGAATAATTGGTAGTGCAACTGCAATGATGGATCAATATGTCAAACGTGTTAGAGATTTAGCAAATGTAGGATTAGGTTTAAATGCACAAATGATAACACTTGCACATTCTTCTGCTGATGCAGGTTTGACAATAGACAATTTTAGTCGTATAATAACGAGTAATGGTCTTACTATACGTACCCTTGGAGATTCGGCATTAGAGTCTGCACAACGTTTTGGAAAATTATCGCAACAAGTCCAATTAAATTTAGGTAGAATGGGCATGTTCGGTATGAGGCAGGATGAAGTAAATGATTTGTTATTAGGACAAATAGAGATAGCAAGATTGCGAGGATTACGAGACGAGCAAGCCGCAACTGCCGCAAGAGATGCTTTAGCAAGAATGGCCGCTGAAGCAACTGCAATGGCTGAAATTACAGGTAGAGATAGACGAGAAATATTATTAGCACAACAAGAAGTCCAAGGCAGAGTTGATTTACAAACATTCTTATCACAAATAGGAGCAACGCAAGGCCAGGATGTTGCTAATGATATGAATCGACGTTTTGGCGAAATGACTAGACTACTGGTTTCTACATACGGTGAAGAAGGTGGTAGAGACATGATGGAGCAACTTACTAGAGCGGCCATAGGCGGAAGTACAGCCTTTATGGATGATAGTTTCAGGCAAATGATGTCAATGTCAGGAACAACAGAAATGTTTGAAAGCATAGTTGATTCTCTACTTACTGGTGGACAGGACGGATTTGATGCAATACAACCACTTAATCAACAAATGAGAGCATATCGTAAAGAAATGCCAATGACTATTGCATTACAGGATGAATCATTACAAATGTTCATGAGTTTAGCAGGTGCTCAACGTGATTTTACTAAAGCACAATATGACGCTCAACTAGCACAAACATTTCAAGTTGACGAAACTACTAAAACATTGCTAGTTTCGGAAAATGCTATAAGAAGAATAGTAAGTAGATTATCTGCATTTGGCTTTGAAACAGTAGGAGCCGCCGAAGGATTTGTAAGAAATTTTTTTACAGAATTAAATGCAGACGGAATAGATGGTACTACTATAAGTGATATGATACTCAATTCACCAGAACAAATGAATGCATATATGAGTAAAGTATTTGATAACATGGGTTTAAAGCGTGAAGATATTGAAGCAATGGGAACAGAGGTAGGACGGTCGGACTTTATAAAAGCATTGCTAGGAGATTTTTCTAACGACCCAGCACTTAGAAACGAACCAAGAGTAGGTCCGGCAGTAAATCCAACTGCAAAATTTGAAGAAAGTGTTGGAACATTTAATACGGCAGTTGAAAAACTTAGTAATACAGTTAACGACTGGATTGATTATTTTATGGATTTCTTTGGCTCAACGGATCCAAACAGGATGCAAGATACACTAAATACATTAGATATTACTAATCAACGGCTTATATCCTATGTAGATAAGTCAATGCAAGATGGAACTAAGACTAGATTATTAAACGTGGCAGATAAACACACTTCAACGAGTTAAAAAATGGCAGGATGGAGAAAGCACTTTAGAAGTGCTAATATAGAAAAACTACAACAAAAAACGTCAGGCACACAATTATCAAACTCACATAATCGTTTTCATAGTTGGTTACCAGAAGTATATACAGGACAACCAAACCGTGTTGAACGTTATATGCAGTATGATCAGATTGATGTTGATAGCGAAGTAAATGCCGCATTAGATACGTTGGCTGAATTCTGTACGCAACAACGTAACAATGATCACATGGCTTTTGAGTTTAATTTTAAAGATGATGCAACTGAAGCAGAAATTGATGTACTTAAAAAGTCATTAAAACAATGGTCAAATATTAACGATTGGGATACACGTTTATGGAGAATGTTTCGTAGTACATTAAAATACGGAGATCAATTTTTTATTAGAGATCCAGAAACATATGAATGGACATGGGTTAATCCTGCAGATGTACAAAAAGCAATTATAAACGAAGCAAAAGGTAAAGAAATAGAGCAATATGTTATACGTAATTTACAACTAAATTTACAAGAAAAAACCGCTAGTGAAATTATTTCACACTCAGATAACTATTCTAGTATGCAAACAATGCAACAGGGCGGTATAGTACAAAATCAGCAATATCAAAATTCATCACAAGCTCTTTCCGATTCAATTAAAGAATATGGTGTTGCCGCAGAACATATGATACATTTAAGTTTAACAGAAGGATTAGATTCAAATTGGCCTTTTGGACAAAGTGTATTAGATTCTGTTTATAAAACATATAAACAAAAAGAATTATTAGAAGATGCTATTATAATTTACAGAGTGCAAAGAGCACCTGAACGCAGGGTATTTTATATTGATGTAGGAAACATGCCTTCGCATAAAGCAATGGGCTTTGTTGAACGTGTTAAAAATGAAATACATCAAAGACGTATTCCATCACGTACAGGTGGTGGAGCAACTGTTCTAGATGCTAGTTATAATCCACTTAGTGTTATGGAAGATTATTTCTTTGCACAAACTGCCGAAGGGCGTGGTTCAAAAGTAGAAACATTACCAGGCGGAGAAAACTTAGGACAGATAGACGACTTAAGATATTTTACAAATAAAATGTTAAGAGCATTAAGAATTCCAAGTTCTTATTTGCCTACAGGCCCAGATGATGGAACGGCTAGTTATGTAGACGGGCGAGTAGGAACTGCATTTATTCAAGAATTTCGATTTACAAAATACTGCCAAAGATTACAGTCATTAATGGCACCTGAATTTGATAAAGAATTTAAATTGTTTTTAAAGTTTAGAGGCGTCAATGTTGATAGTAGTTTATTTGATTTAGTATTCGTTGAACCACAAAGTTTTTCAGAATATAGAGAAATTGAACTTAATCAACAACGAGCTCAAGTATTTGGTTCATTAGCAGAAGTACCATACTTAGCACGTAGATTTACTCTTAAGAAATATCTAAATCTTAACGAAGATGAAATTGTTGAAAATGAACAAATGTGGGCAGAAGAAAATCCGCTACAGGCTGGAGTAGCACCAGGTGGTGAAGACGCCGCACTGGATAATTTAAGTGCAGTAGGTGTGCGACCAGTTGATACAGAAATAGAGCCAGGCCTTGATGATATGGCCGATGCAGATATGGATGCCGGAGCTCCAGATGCTGGAGGAACGGAAAGTCCAATATCAGGTGCAGAACAACCACCTCCACCAGAACCAGGAGCAGTATAATGAAATTATTTGAATTTTATGAAGCCAATGATAATAAACTAGTTAAACAAAAACCTAATGATACTCGTAAAGTAAGGCTTACTTTACGACATCTAAATAAACTACGTAAAATGCAAGAGATTAAGAAAGTTGATCTTTTAAAACGTAAAGATTTTTTTGATAAAATTTATTCGCGACCTATGACTCAAGACCAAGCCATGTAAATGTCAAACCATATTATTGTTACCGGTCCGGCATTTGTAAGTGCAAATTTATTGTGTCGAGTATTACAAACTTCCCCCTCAGTATATTTTGTAAATCCTAAGGACAGATTTTCAGAATTATTTCAACGAGAAAAATTTATACGTAATAAAATGACTGTTGATTCTAGTGTTAACTGGGGGCCAGAATCTTCATTAGGACTATTATATGCAAAAAACAAAGAATCAATACGATCCAATCATACTATAACTGTTGATGAAGTATTAAATTTTGAAAGACATTTTCCTCCTAACCAACAACAAATTTATTTTTTACATGCTAGAACAATATTTGATAACGATAACATTGTTGAACTGTTACGTGACAATAGATTCTTGATAAATGTTTATTTAAATCCTATGCATGAATTATCATTACAAGCCATAAAACTCTTTATGGACAGATGTTTTTTTCATGTTTCTGATGGAGTTGACTGGTCAAATGAAATTGAAAGCATTAATAGTTGGGTAGATAACGATTATTATGAAACAATTTGTAACATGATGTTTCATATGGTAATGTTTAATTGGCCGCATAATTATGGGTTATCGCCTAGAGCTTTACCAATATTAGAAAAGTATGATAAAATAATAAATGTACCAATGATGGACATTTTAGATGTTGATAAAGTAATGTTATTAAGTCAAAGGCTTAATTTAAAGTTAGATTATTCAGTCGTTAAGCAGATAATCAAGACATATATTAGTCTAAATCAATATACAAAATACCCACTATTTTATCCTGATTTACAAATTTTTAAAAGGTATGATCAGTTTCAAAAACAAAGAATTAACGAGTTACCTGCACTTGTAAAAGAAGAAGATTATAATGAAATTATTGAAAAATTAATAAAAAATAAAGAAATACAAATAGATTTAATTAGTCAAAATATAGGTATAGGAGAAATATATAATGATTTTACTAATATATATGAACTATTTTTTGAAGCAGTTAAACTTGCAGAAAAATTTGACTATAATAATTTAATTAAAAAAACTGATAAAAAACTAATTTCAATACTAAAAACACACAAGTCTTACCGATTTTTTGAAAAAATTGTTAAAGAGCTTATACTAAAAAATTCAAAAATATTAAAAAATCTTCCAAAACTCGCCGTTTTTAAGCCATTTTAGTACACTTTTGATTTCATATATTAAATAAACATATACAACAATTTGTTAGGAGTTGTTATGACTACACGAGATAAATTAGAAAAGGTCCTCGAATATATCATAAACGAGGAAACGGACAAAGCAAGCGACCTCCTTCACGATGTATTTGTGGAGAAGGCTCGTGGAATTTATGAAAACCTCGTAGCCGAAGATGAAGTAACTGAAGACGAAATTCTTGACGAAAACTCGGAAGAAGTTAATGAAGAATCGGAACAAGTAGACGAGGCAAACACAGACGAAGACAATGACGACAAAGAAGATGTAGACGAAGCAATCGTTAAAAATCCTGAGCAAGATTTTGCTCAAGAAGTAACTAATGAAATTGATTCCGACTTAGAAGAAATTGAGTCAGAAGAAATGTATAGTGAAGACGAAATGGACGACGAAGAAGCAATGCCAATGGATGACGAAGGTGGAGACACTGGGGATCCAGAAGTTGATCAAGCATTTGTTGACGCTGAAGAAGCATTAGATCGTTTAAAGGCTGAGTTTATGGAATTAGTCGGCGGTGCAGATGAAGCACCAATGGACGACGAAATGCCAATGGATGCCATGGATGCCGAAGATGGTATGGAAGAAATGGAATCAGTTGAGCAGGACGGAGTTGCTGAAACAGTTGAAGAAGATTTCGAAGAAATCGAAGAAGCCGCTAATATGGTAGCAGTTAAAGATCCTAGTGATCCAGTTGGTGCCGATGGTGGAGCTCAAAAATCTCCCGTAGCAAGTAAAAATGATATGGGTGGATCGGCTGTTAATATGGCTAATTCAGGATCAGAAGGTGATCATGGTGTAGGTAGTGTTTCTGAAGATACTGCAGGAAACGTTAACCAGCCAGGTAATAAAGCACCTAAAGGTTCGTCAATGTCAGCAGACAATGCAGAACATGCAGATAATAAAAAGAGCCCAATGGGATCTTAAGGATAAACAATGAAATTAATTGAAAAATTGAGTTTTGAACAAGCCGCAATAAACGTTGAAACCGTTCAGGAAAGTGAAGGCTCAGGAAAAAATCTTTACATGAATGGCGTTTTCATCCAAGGTGATGTTAAAAATCAAAATTCAAGAGTATATCCAATTAATGAAATTGCCAGTGCAGTGAAATCACTGTCTGAAAAAATTAACTCAGGTTTTTCAGTATTAGGCGAAGCTGATCATCCAGATGACTTAACTGTTAATTTGGATCGTGTTAGCCACATGATTACTGAAATGAGTATGAAAGGCTCAGATGGCGTAGGTAAACTTAAAGTATTACCAACGCCTATGGGCAATATTGTAAAGACCTTACTTGAATCAGGTGTTAAACTTGGTGTAAGCTCAAGAGGAAGCGGTAATGTTTCTGAAGGAGGTAAAGTAAGTGATTTTGAAATTGTAACTGTAGATATTGTTGCTCAGCCTAGTGCCCCAGACGCATATCCAAAGCCAATTTACGAGGCTTTACAAAATATGCAAGGTGCTAATGTTTTAACTAGATTGGCAGAAGCGACAACGCACGATAGGCGAGCTCAATCGCATTTACAGAAACAAATAGTTGGGTTTATAAATGAACTCAGTAAGTAGGAGAGAATATATATGGCTAATAATGCAATAGAGGACCTGTTAAGTTCCGAGGCACTCTCCGAGGATGCAAGGACATCTATTCAGGAAGCATGGGATACTAAACTTACAGAACAAAAAGAAGCTATGAAAGCTGAATTGCGTGAAGAGTTTAGTCAACGATATGAGCATGATAAATCTCAAATTGTTGAAGCAATGGACAACATGCTTACTGATGCGATTAAGGCAGAAATTGAAGAACTTGCAGAGGATAAAAAAGGCTTGGTTGACAGCCGTGTAAAATACACAAAGTCTGTCAAAGAACATGCTGGTATCCTTGAAAAATTTGTAACTGAAGCTCTTGTTAACGAGGTTAAACAACTTCGAGCAGATCGTCAAACAAGCAGTGAAAACTTCGCTAAGTTGGAAAGTTTTATTGTTAAGAATATTTCTAAAGAACTTAATGAATTTCACATTGATAAACGGGCGGTTGTTGAGCAAAGAGTTAAGTTAGTAAAAGAAGGCAAGGCTTTAATTGCTGAAACAAAACGTGACTTTGTTAAAAAAGCCGCTGAAAAAGTTGAAGGCATTGTTGCAGGTGCTTTAAAGAGTGAAATTGGAGCTCTTAAAGAGGACATTGAAACAGCCAAAAAGAACAACTTTGGTAGAAAGATATTTGAGTCTTTCGCGGCAGAATTCTTAACAAGTCATCTTGCAGACGGAACAGAAGTCAAAAAGTACCAAAACAGGGTAGACGAGTTAGAGACAAAACTTAGTGAAAGTAACGAAACTCTACAAAAAGCAATTGATGAAATTAAAACATCAAATGCAAAAATTAAAATTGCTGAAGATTCCGCGAAGCGGGAAAAAGTCTTAAGCGAATTGTTAAGCCCACTGGCAAAGGGTAAAAGAGCTCTTATGAACGAACTGTTAGAAAGTGTTCAAACAGATCAACTTAGAAGTTCTTATCAAAAGTACTTGCCTGGTGTATTAAATGAAGAAACTGCAATTTCTGCCAAGAAAATTCAAAAGCAGAATAAGCAAAAACTTAATGAAAACACTAAAGAAATAAAAGAATCAGAAACGCAATCGAGGCGGACCGTGGTTACCGGGAATAAACCTATCCACATCAATCCAGATACCAGCGATGCAAAAGCTGAGATTTTAAACCTGCAAAAATTAGCAGGTATGAAGTAAATAGGAGAAAAATATTATGGCAGACGCAATTTTTGAGTCAAATTGGCAACAAACAAAAGAGGCTCTCTGCGACGGTCTACAGGGCAACAAAAAAGTTGTCATGGAAACAACCTTAGAAAATACACGTACCCAGTTGATGGAGACAGCAACCGCTGGTGCTTCACATGCTGGTAACGTTGCGACATTGAATAAGGTTATTTTACCGGTTATCCGCAGGGTTATGCCTACAGTTATTGCTAACGAAATTATCGGAGTCCAACCTATGAGTGGACCCGTTGCACAAATTCATACATTAAGAGTCAGACACTCAGACACCGATAATGGTGCAACTGCTGGTCAAGAAGCTCTTAGTCCATTTGATATTGCAACAAATTATTCAGGTGCTCCTGGAAGTTCGGCCGCACCTAGCCCAACAGCCGACCTTGAAGGCGTAGCCGGTAACAGGTTATCCATTCAAGTCTTAAAGCAAACAGTTGAAGCTCAGTCACGCAGACTGTCCGCTCGTTGGACTTTTGAAGCCGCACAGGATGCACAATCCCAGCATGGTCTTGATGTTGAAGCAGAAATTATGGCCGCTTTAGCTCAAGAAATTACTGCTGAAATTGATCAAGACATTCTTGGCAGTTTAAGAACATTGTCCGGTACAGCCATTGGTACATATGACCAAGGTTCAGTATCCGGTACAGCCACATACGTTGGTGACGAGCATGCCGCTTTGGCAGTTCTTGTAAACAGAGCCGCTAACTTGATTGCTCAACGCACACGTCGTGGTGCAGGTAACTGGGTAGTTGTTTCACCAACTGCTCTTACAATATTGCAAAGTGCAACTACTTCCGCTTTCGCAAGAACAACTGAAGGTACTTTTGAAGCACCTACAAACACTAAGTTTGTTGGTACTCTTAATAGCTCAGTTCGTGTATACGTTGATGCTTATGCAACAGACGCAACAGACGTTCTTGTTGGTTATAAAGGACCAGGCGAAATGGATGCGGCATCTTTCTATTGCCCATACGTTCCGTTGATGAGCTCCGGGGTTGTACTTGATCCATCAACTTTCGAACCAGTCGTAAGTTTCTTAACCAGGTACGGTTATGTTGAGCTTTCAAATTCAGCATCGTCCTTGGGTAACGCTGGCGACTATCTCGCAAAGATTGCAATCAATACAACAAACCTTTCTTTCATTTAAGGTTTACTACAAAAGGTACTGCTTCGGCAGTACCTTTTTTTATGACCATTATTTCTTAAAGATAAATAATTACAATAAAGAGCGAAATAACTATGACTTCAGTAATTGTACCATATCCAAGCTCAGCACCGAGCAATTTAGAAGTAGGCACATGTAGCAATATGGTATTACCTTCTGGTAATACTGCTTCTCGTTGTGCTTCAGGTAGCACATTAAAAGGTGGATCAATAAGATATAATAATGAAACATATGTTGTTGAATATTATGACTCAAATCCATCTTCGACTGGTTGGAAAACAGTAGCAGATACAACTGGACAATCTCTTAACTGTTTAACAGATGTTGTTAGTGCAACT
>CEOV01056369.1_pt1 | contig 10192 bp, 18 predicted proteins | sample 530631 | NCBI WGS metagenome assembly CEOV01 (sample SAMEA2620756, study PRJEB7988) | marine metagenome | isolation source: saline water (ENVO:00002010), including
AGGGTCTTGCTATTGTCATCTGCGCCAGACAAGCTAGTTTCACCACCAGTAGCAGTGTAGTGGTAGCGTTGTCGTACGCCTGAACCTGTCGGGGATTTACCTATGTATGGCATTTGTTAATCCTTATGGTTTTGTAGGCCAAGTTACATCATCTAGTGATGTAGCATTGTCTGTAATGTCACGTAATTTTTGGCGGTAAGTTTTCATAGCATCCGTTAAAGTGCTATCAGACAGTGCTAAGTAATCTGTTTCTGCCAGCAAACGATTACGCTCTGTTCGTAACCTCTTCATATTACGGTCAGCTTGACCATCTGCCCATGCTTTTTCTTCCGCTTGACGAATTTTTATTTCATCAGCAGTCAAATCTAAAAGTTCGCCATTTACATATTTTTTCATGCGTTTCTAATCCCAAATAAATAAATCTTGCCTCTTTCAATATTTCCGCTACTAACCTTTATCAAAAACCCACGGATTGTTTGTATTTGTTCTGAATTTAATCCACCAGTAAAAACACCGCCAGAAAATACGTTACCCTGATAGTGACCCATTCCAACTCCTGTTATACATGGTGCAACGACATCTGTTGCAACAGCATAGTTTCTTCCTAAAAGGTCAAATGACCCTCTTAGCCCTTCATGGGTATCGTTTCCTATACTAGAAGCAGACAAAGGTATGGTACTTGCATCATCAGTGGTAATAGCCGTTCCATCAAAGTCAGCATAGTTTCCGTATGAAGTACCACCAGTTATTGCTGAACCAGCCGCATCTAGAAGTTGAAGGTCTATTTGTATGTTGTCAGTAGAAGGATGAAGTTCAAAAAAACAACGAAAAATATCGTAGTCCGTGCTAAGATTATCAAAAGTAACAGAACTTGCAGGAGTTGTAATATTTGTTGTGCTTATAGCTTCCATCGAACCAGCACCAGTTACCGTACCAGTAAAAGTAGGAGTGCCTGTTATAGTGGTCGTGCCACTAACAAAGTCTGCCATTGTCCTTGCTTGACTACTCATGATTATTTCTACTCCAATGCAGTAATAGTTAAATTAGGTATCACAAAATGAGAAGCAGCAGCACCATCCCAATAATAAGTAGAATGAAGTTTTGCATCAGCAGCATCTGAATATGCCCTTGCTTGCAATTTTAAAGTTTTTGCTGATGTCCAAGTAGCTTGTCTTCCTGTATTTGTGTCTGCTGAACCACCGATAGGAATTACACTTCTAAAAGTTTGAAATTCTTGATAGACATTTGAACCTACATTTCTTCTGTGGTATACAACTTCATCGCTATCAATAAAAAATTTATGGGAAGAGATTACAAGATTTTGATTATATCCACCAGCCCCAAAACAAAATTCATATACTACGCAAGTTGCTTCAGTTGGGGGTGTATATGAAATTGTAGAACCAGTTACATCAGCATAACTAGTTGTTAGGATTTGTAACGCAGTAACATTTTGAGAAGTGTAAGTACCGCTAGAAACAGTGTAATTCTGACCATCACAAAGCATAGAAAGTTGTTCTAATACGTTAGTACCAGCATTTGTAGTAAGACTTTCAGATTTAATTAATGATAATGCCATTATGACCACTCCTCTGTAGGTGCATTAGGCCATGTTGGATTAGACGGATTAGTGCGTTTAATATTTCTTATAGAAGCACGATACGTTTTAAATAACGCTACACAATTATCTGTTAAACCGCTATCTGGTAGCTGTGTCCAATCGGTTGCTTTTAAAATATCCGTAGCGGTTCTTTCTACATCAAAGATTAAATCCGCATTCATTACTGATATGTTATCATAGTTTGCCAATTTATTCTCCTACGGAACTAAAAAACCGTTAAAGCGAGTACCTTTTCGTATCTCAACCGCAGTATCTCCACTTACAAACAGTTTAGGATTTACTGTTTGACCCGCAGTTAATGATATTAAAAAAGATGTTGCAAGTGTGTTATAAGCCCCACCTTGGGGGTCTGTAATAGCACGAAAATCATCATCATCAGCAGCACTAGTTGTAGCCCCATCTATTGAAAGATAAGTGTTTACATGACTTGCTCCGTCACAACCCGAAAACTGCACCACTAGATTAAATTGATAATAACCAGCAATAGGGGCTGTAAATGTAGCAACAGCAGATACTCCTGAACCACTTATTGCCACACAGCTACCCACGTCAAAATCTTCTGTATCTAACGGAACATTAGAAGTACCAGTGCTAGTGTAATCTTGAGAACCTGTGCCAGTATTTAGACGAACACTAAACTTTGGATTTGCTGGTGCAACGACACGTCCACTGCTATCAATTGTTAATGCTGTATTACCACCAGATACAACATTAATAGTATCATCAGTACTTGCTTCAATTTTACTGTCTGCATCAGCATCTAATATTAAATTGTTACCGTTAATATCTACATCACCAGTAAACGTACCACTTGCAGCTTCAAGAGCATTATTAGCAGGATGAGTTGCAGTGCCTATCGACTTACCTTGAAATACAACATAGAAATCATCGGTAGTTTCTACATCACCTGTCATAGTAAGCGTAGTGCCAGACACAGTATATGCAACGCCCGGTTCTTGCCGCACATTGTTTACAAACACTTCAATATCGTTTGCACCACCTACAGTGTTATCTAAAGTAAACCCTCTTTTAGATGGGCTACCTGTTACACCTGTCAAGTCTTGGTAGTCTAACGAAGCAAACTGCGTTGCAGGTATGTTACCGATATAAGCCATCGCCTATTCCTTATGTGCTGATTGAATCAACGATAGACGTAAAAACATCACATGAACTTGCAGTATCTGCGTATGCTTTTAGAACGTCTCCATTTTGCAGTACAATCTTTGAGCCACCATCAATAATCTGCAGCGAACTTCCCGCAGGGACGGGTGCATCTTTAACGATGAAAAATGTGTTTGACGCAGTATTGCTTGAATCTGTAATTAAAACAGACACAAGAATCTGAGACGAACCCGTGTTCGCGGCATTGATACCGATAATCGCATCGTCAGAATCAGAGGTAACAATAGTCGTTGCACCCGAAATCGTTTGGGTGTTTGATATGTTTCTCTTACCGACGGATTCAAAATCCTGTGCCATGATTTCTCCTTAGTGTATTATACTATTTGTAAAAGCCTGTGTCAACTACAGTGCAATCGCCATAGCCACCGCAAAACCAGCGGTAGCCGCACCTATATCGGATGCAAGTTCCGATGCAGACCTGCCTTCTATGGACGTGCCATCAACACGTAAGAAGTCGTTGTCAGCAACACCGCTGGTAAACACAGGCACGTTGCCACTACTAATGCCTGTAGCAGCAACCGCCGCAGTGCCGAGTCCGAGGGTAGTTCGTTGTGCAGCAGCATCAGCGTCATCCAACAAAGCTTTACCTGCGGCTGTGAGGTCGTATACTGCAGCCGTGCCTGACCCGGTAAACTGAATACCCTTATCTGCTGCAGAAGTCAGACCCGCAAGTGCCTGCAGTTCTGCATCCAGACGTGCGTTAGCAACCGTACCTGTAAGCTGAGAGGCATCGATTGACTTGTTAGTCAGGGTTTGTGTTCCTGTATCAGACACTAGAACTGCATCTGCATTTCCGATGACGCTACCACCGGGTAGTGTTAAGGTATTAGTTGCGCCTAAAGAGTGCGCTTGTGGCTGCAAGGTTTGTGCGTGGGCATTGCTGGACTCACAATAGAACTTAACCTGCGAACGTGAGCCTGTGCCTGTGCGAATATCAACAAGGCCATCAGAAATAGAGACACCACCTGACGAACCGTTACCGTCAATGTTTACCACGCCACTTCCGTTTGGCAGGATATCGATGTTGCCGTTGGATACGGATACAATATCCTGCCCATTAACGTCGAGGTCCCCGCCAAGCTGGGGAGTTCCATCTGCACTGACCTCTGTAAGACCACCTGCTGCTGATACTAGATTTGATACAGATACTTTTTTTAATGTTCCTGCATCGTTATCATGTATTAACACATCATCATTAGTTTTGTCTACATCAGAGGCACTTGCAAGTTCAGTTTGCCCTGTAATTACATTAGCGTTAAGCATTGCAGTTTCAACAGCACCACTAGCAATGGTAACTGCACCTGCACTGCTGATAGTCACGTCACCAGATACAGCAACTGGGTTGAAGTTCGCACCGTCTGCTACCATGATATGACCAGAGGTGTTCGTAGCCATAGTGATGTCGTCGCCTGTAACAGTAAGGTCACCAGTTACAACAACATCGCCGCTAAAGGTAGCCTTACCGTTTAGGGCCATGTCAATGTCTAAGGCAGTGATAGCAGACGAACCGTCTGTGCCTTTGATAGCAAAGTTCTTATCTGCTGTACTTACTGTAAGTTCGACATCAGATGAGTTGTTGGCAATGTCAAGGATTGATGTGCCATCGTCTTTAAAAATAATGTTTGCACCGCCTGCATCAAGGATGATATCAGCGGTTGCATCAAGAGTGATGTCTGCACCAGAATCAATCTCTGCAATGATTGGTGTGGTGAGAGTTTTGTTGGTAAGAGTTTGCGAACCTGTCAGAGTTGCAACAGTGCTGTCGATAGCGAACGTGACAGCGTTGCCAGAACCGCTAGTATCAATGCCTGTGCCGCCTGTGAAAGTAAGTGTCTCACTATCTAAGTCTATGCTAAGTGCGCCACCGCTATCTGCCTGAAAGTCCAAGTCCTCTGCAGTTAGCTGTGTGTCAACGTACGCTTTGATTGATTGCTGTGTTGCCAACGCCGTTGCGCTGTCGGATGCCATGTTGTCTTCATCGAGGATGGCGGTAACAGTTGCGCCACTTGAAAGCACAAGACTGTCTATGTTAGCTGTGCCATCTAGATGCAAGTCCTTGAACTGCTTACTACTTGCGCCAAGGTCGATATCGTTGGTAGTCGTAGGTTCGATTACACCATCTTTAACAACGAACTGCTCTACAGATGAACTTGATACATCCACAGAGAACTCAATCTGATTATTAGGATTATCTATGACAACCTTGTTTAGTGGTGTGGCAACACCGGGGTCACCAATCAAACCAATCACCGGACCTTCTGCTGCTGTACCGTCGTGTTTGTGACCTGATGTATTTACGAACGCTGCAAGAAGTTGATTAAATTCATCGTTACTATGGGCAGCGGTAATAACGTCGCCATCAGTGAACGTGGATTGTCTTGTATATCCTGCCATTTATTATCTCCTTCCACCCGGAGTAAACTCCAGTTGGTAGCCTTTCAATGAAATTGGTGCAGCCCCTGCTGTATCGTCTAGTCGCACTGCAACTGTAAATCCACCGCCCTCTACGCTTTGTCGTACGAGAGGTGTGCCTGATGAACCGTACACGGCTGTTCCGTAAATTGACGAAGTATTACCGTAGATAGCTACAGCAGCCCCGGTGTTCAGGGTGTATATAGAAGGTTGCGGTGTTTCGTTAGAATTGAAGTCATAACGTATACGAAAGTTAGAATTAACCGCACCCTCATTATCATAGTTCCAAATGATGCGTTGCATCATCTTACGGATGCCAGCATCACCCATCGTATAGTCTGGACCGCGATAGATAGCAGACATGTCCGTACCATCAAAATCATTTCCAGATTCTTGTTTAAATACGAAACCGTCGTAGCCTCCGTGTAGGATTGTTTCTACACCATTAATAAAACCTGATGCACAACAAGAAGGTCGAATACCACGTATGTCAGCGTACTCCCATCCAACTCCGCCATCAACACCTGCTTTAATTACTCCTAGTAATCCCGGTGAAGATACAGCACTACCAGTGTCATCAGGAAAAAACAAACGGTATTGAGACTTACTACGAACAACAACGCTAGAAATGCGGTCTGTATCTATGTTGTCCAGACGAGGCTGTACCTGTTTAGAAATCGTACCCAGTTCCACGTCTCCGATTCTTTCAGTACCAGCAATCGTGCGTAAACCATCGGGGGCTAGATAAACAAGGTCACCTGATATTTCCTGAATACTAAACCCATCAACGCAACCAATAGCACGAGTAACGGGAACAACAGTAAAGTCAGACAAGCTAGAGCCTGTAATCTTGAAGATAGCATCCTCGCAGAAAACAAATAAGTTTTCACGAAAGACCTTGATACCAACAATAGGTTCGTCTACCTTAATGCTACCCGCACCTAGTGACGCATCAAAGCTATCCTCATCAAACGGCACACTAAATATGAGTTCTTGTGGACTTGCGGACATGCCAGCATAAAATGCGTGGCTTCTAAATATCTCTACAAACTTAGGGTTAGCAGGTCTACCAGATGCGCTAACGTCTGTTACAGAAGAGTTATCGAAAACAGATGCAAGATTTGCACCGTCTACCATAAGCATCTTGTCTGTGCCGTCAAAGTTGTAATTTACAAAGTTGTATCTTCCAGCACTGGTGCGACCTGTATCTATGCTAGTATATCCGCTACCTGTGCTTTTAAATACAGACGTACCTTTTGCAACAATCGCTTGGTCTTTATATATGTGTACGCCAAGAATTGTACCCGAAGAACCCCCTACCTGATTACTGTCGAACTTGGTAAAACCGTTCATACGACGGTAACCACCGTTGATATCCGGTTCGAAGTTTTGTAACTGTAAGGCAGCACCGGGCGGGATAGAAAACGTATCTTTATCCAATACCAAGCCACCGCCCAAACGGACAACAAACGGGCTAAGAAGCGAGGTATCTGCCATTAAACTGCTCTCATGTAATCTTTCTTGTTAATGAGTTCGATACGCATACGAGCAAGACCAGCCTCATAATCACGTAACGCAAGCTGTGAGAACTGCACGTCCGAACGAAGCATGTGTGCAAAGTATCTTGCACGGTTTACAATCACGTCGTGGAAGCGTTCTGGTATAGTTGGTGTATCTGTGTTCGCAGACATATCTGCAGTTGTCTGATAATAATAATATCGTATAGTATACGTAGATACATCGGGAACAGGGGATAATCCTATCTTGCTATCTGGAGTGGTATAAACATACACAGGCAATCCTCGTGCGTCTCCTGTTGGATTTGTATCTGTCTCATTAAATCTTTCTAAGTATTCTTCGAACGAAAGATACTTTAATGTTCTCTCAGAAGTGCTTGCTGACTCTTGCACAGTGAAACTATCATAGTCTACTGTCTTCGCATCAGACTCTTCGCTGTACTCTGCAGTTCCTGCCGTAGTAGTAAAGGATTGGCTAACTACAGTGAAAGGCCACTCAACCTCAGAGTTGATAATGTCCCGCTGTGCCTTGTTAATAAAGTCCTTGACAGATGTTTGAATACCACGAGTCGTACCGACTGTGGTAATCTCCACTTCATTAATTTCACGTAGAACAGCATTAATTAATTCAAGATAGGTCATGTTACTCTTCTATGACGACGTACTTTTTTAGCAATCTTTTTGGGTTGTTTGGAGACTTGTTTACCTGCTTTAGTTGCTTTTCTTTTAGCACGGGTTGTTGCAGCGTACTCTTTCGCTGATAGGGACTTAATGGCCTTCTCAGGTAAATATCTTTCCCCGGTTGCTTTTGGACCCTGTGTCGACGGCTTACCACTTTTGGTACGCCACTTCTGCTTAGTCCATGCCTTCAAAGAGCGTTGGCTCTTTTTTAGTGCCATCTTTGTTCTCCTGAGTTAGCTTTACAAGCGTAGCAAACTTTTCATTTGCTTCAGCATACTTATCAATAGCTTTATCCATCTCTTCAAGCAAGTCTGGATGTTCCCCCACAGCGACTGCATTGTTGAGATAATTAGTGAGTACATACGTTGCATCTTTCATCTCCGCTTGATATTTAAACAGCAAAGCATCAATAGCTAGTTTAGGTAAAGACATTTATTTCTCCAAATACTTTAGTATACAATTCTAGATAGAAGAAGTCAACACAACAACAAAACAGGTAACCATTGCTACTATTGCAATTACAGCTATTGCTGTTGCCTTTGCTGCTTCCCAAAACTCGTGTTCTTTACGAGCCTGCTCTATCTTTCTTTTCCTCTCTGCCTCTTTTGCTTCCTGTATTCTTTTGGCACGTTCATTAACAATGCCTGCCCACGTTCCGGGTCCAAACCTCATATCTACAAGTACAGATACTTCGCGTAATTTCTCAGCCGCTAACTTCGCATCAATAACTTCTTGGGCAACAGAGTTTACACTAAAAGTGTCTACACCTGCTTTTTTGTTACGTGCTTTTTGAGCTTCGTGTTCCCCGCGAAACAGGTCATCAATTTGACCCGCTATTTGACCGATATCTTTAACAGTGTTGATATTAGACTTAATAAAGTCTGTGGCCTGCTTTACGAGAGCGATTCCTGTCAGTACCTCTGCTACAACCATAAATCACTCCACAATCTTTACAATATAGTTTTTACCGTCTGCACCCTTGCTAATCTCAACTGTTTTGTTTTCGCATGAATATCGAACTGTGCCTGTATCCTTGTATAAGTTTCGTTCTATGGTACGTTTAGCTTTCAAACAATTAGATAACCGTTCGTAGGCTGTATGCTCTGCTATGTGACCTGATAAGTATAATATTAATGTGATGGTTTCAGTGACCATTTCTCATCTTCTCAAGACGGGCTTCTATGGCACTAATACGCTTCTCATAGAACTCCAGTGTTAGTTTTTGCTGTTGGTCGTGAGGTAGTCGACCTTCATCTGCTTGTACAGATAATTCGTCTAGCTGTTGTGCGAGGTGTTCGATTAGCATGAACTGCTCAGAGTCTGCTGGCAAACTACCCATCTCACCTCTGGGCCACTTGATACGAAACTCGGTGTTGTGGTCCACATTTGACTTCATCATAGTGATGTTAGTCTCGATGGTGTTAAGACGCTCTATAATACCAAAGTATGCCCAAGTAGCGAGAGACGCTGCTGCAACCATGCTAATGATGTTGCGAAGAGGCAGCGCAACTTCCGTGTTCTCGTTTAAACGAGGCATATCTTACTTACCTTTAGCCTTACGTAAAGCCTCTTTGCCTTTTTTAAATATACTAACAACCTGTGTTTTGCCCATGACTTTGGCACGTTGTTCACCAACAGTTAGTATTTGTATCTTTCTAGCAAAAGGTTTGTTTATTCTTTTTACTTTTGCAACCGTTGCTCTGGCATCTGCAGGTGTTGCAAATTTTATTTTTACAGTATCTTTAGGATTCTCATCGGTGTAGAGTCTACGCCCTGACCCCTTGGGTTTCTTACCCGTTCCTACTTTTGGGTCTTTTTTCTTAGCCATTAGTTCTTATAACCGCCGCCTGCTTTTTTGTAGGCAGAAGCCAGCATTTGCGCTTTTCTTGCTGACCATTGTCCCGGCCTGCCGCCCTTTCCACCAGCTTTAATACGGTTAAACAGACGCTTTCTCATACCGGGCTTTGTATAGTTACCAGCCTCGTTGACGCGGCTCTTGCTTTTCTTTTTTACCTTGCCGCCCTTCTTTAATTCTTGCAAAGCATCTCTATACTTAGGTGGTTTTAGCATACTAACTCCCCGGTTTTCATAGCCTCAGACAAACGCACCGCCCGTTGACCTACCTGATTTGCCCAACGCGAGTCGAGCATCTCGGCGGATGCAACAACATAATTCCCGTCGTAGATTCCAGCCCACATGTTTTTAAACTTACAGAGTCGAGGAACACCCATATTGAAGGCCATATCAAGTAAAACGCGAATACGTACGTCATCAAGTCGTTCAATACATTCGTGGGCATTGGATAATTCTTTTTCTACAATATCTATGTCGTTGGATAAAAGAAAACGAGCATGAGCTTCTGTTATGCCCTGTTCGTATACTTCTGTTTTAAGCATGTTCATAAAAGCAAGTTCGCCGTCAGTGATACCCCGGTCTTCAAGGTTCCTACCAACACCGATTGTGTCGATACCAAGGTGGTCCTGATAGACTTGCAGCTTCAAGCCTTCGTGCAAGATTAGCTGGTCAATGAGTGCTTCACGGTTATACTGCATCATTTACCTCTTGATTCTCTACCTAGATAGATACCATACACACCTGTCATAACACCCATTATAACGGAGACAAATGCAGACTGTTGTGTTGTCGGGTCTTCTAAGTTCATGAACCACTCTGCACAACGCCATGACATCGCAACAGAAGCAATCATAGTTAGCTTGGCTGTAACATTAAACTGCAGCCATCTTTTCCACCAATCAACCATTATTTTTTACCAAAGAAT
>CEOV01242058.1_pt1 | contig 10184 bp, 6 predicted proteins | sample 530631 | NCBI WGS metagenome assembly CEOV01 (sample SAMEA2620756, study PRJEB7988) | marine metagenome | isolation source: saline water (ENVO:00002010), including
TCTTTTATCTTTAATAATGATTTCATTGACTGATACCGCTTTCCAAATGTCCCCATTCAACTTGACTAAACCTGGATTATTCTCATTTCCAACATCTTTAGTCACTATCCCAATCTTTCCTATCATATCATCCCTATTGGTCTTTTTCTTATCAGTATTATAAGCGATCTTATTAAAAATTGGTCTAATAGCAAAAAATGTTACAATTACTCCAATTGAGAATATATAAATCTGATTTTCAGTAGTAAAATCATAATAATTTCCAATTGCTGCCAAGAATAATCCAACCGAAACTGAAGCAAAGAAAAATGTAATAGTGAATATCTCAATTACTAGCGTTAATATTCCAAAAATTATAAGTATATGATATGTTTCCATGTGATTCTTATTTTACAATTATTCGATAAATATAATTAAAAATTTGTTTGTACTGTACAGTAAAGTTGCAACTTTTTAAAAACAAAGATATCTTTTTTTTGAAAATAAAACCCAAATTAATAATCATGTCATAGTTTTACTTATTTTAATTACCTTCTACTAAATCCAATCTAATTCTTTAACTGTCATTTTAGTTTCAACATCTCCAGTATGTAAGGTTGTTTTTGGCTCAAATAGCAAATTAAATACAACCTCTCCATTAGTATGTGGTTTATGCTCAACACCCCTTGGAATAATTAAAATCTCACCTTCCTTAACTTCAACTGTTTTTCCATGTCTGAAATCAACTAAAAGCGTTCCTTTAAACACCATAAACAATTCATCTTCGTTTTCATGGCTATGCCATACAAAATCATCTTTAAGTTTACAAACTTTTACATACTGACCATTAAGTTCTGCTATAATTTTAGGGGTCCATTCTTCGTTAAATAATGAAAACATCTTCATTATATTAATTGGTTTAATTTTTTTCATAATGCAAACATAATTAATAGTTTACAAATAAAGTTCGAAAACGATTCCTGGAGATTCAATTAGAAAAACTGCAAATTTGAGTGGGTTTTTGTATTATTGTAATTATCTTTGTAATTATATGTTTAATTTTGACTATTCTTATTTATCTCTTCCTGAAAAATTTTATAGTATCACAAAGCCTAATGTAAATTCTTGCGCTAAAGTTTTTCTTTTAAATAATCAAATATGCAATAAATTTAAATTGAAAATTAATAAAGAAGAAGAGCTAATTAAACTACTATTTTCTAATAAAAAGTATAGAAAGTCTTATGCACAAGCATATGCAGGACATCAATTTGGGTATTTTACTAAATTAGGAGATGGAAGAGCGATAATTTTAGGGGAACATATAACTAAAGACAATAAACGTTTTGACATTCAAATTAAGGGAGCTGGGAGAACTCAATATTCAAGAAATGGAGATGGCAAAGCTACTTTTGGATCAATGCTTAAAGAATATTTAATGAGTGAAGCAATGCACTATTTAAATATATCATCTTCAAGAAGTCTTGCCGTAATTAAAACAGGAGAAAATATATATAGAACATCTAAAGAAGAGGGAAGTATTTTAGTTAGAATAATGAAAAGTCACATTAGAGTTGGTACATTTGAATATGCATCGTATTTCGGTTCATCTGAAGATTTAAAAAAAATTACAACTTATTCTATAAATAGACTATTTCCTGAAATTAGTAAATCTGATAATCATTCATTAACCTTATTAGAATTAGTAATGCAAAAACAAATTGATTTAGTTGTAGATTGGATGCGAGTTGGTTTTATTCATGGCGTAATAAATACAGATAATACTTCAATTTCTGGAGAGTCATTTGACTATGGCCCTTGTGCCTTTATGAATACTTACGACCCTGAAACAGTTTATAGTTCCATAGACTATAATGGTAGGTATGCTTTTGGTAATCAACCTAAAATAATAAAATGGAATATTTTAAGATTTGCAGAAGCTCTGCTTCCAATAATTCATAAAAATAAAGAAAAATCTATTCAACTCGCTCAATCTGTTATTAATAAGTTTGATGCGATTTGGAAGAAAAAATATTATGGTATGATGTTGAAAAAAATTGGTTTTAAAAATAATCACACAGGCTTATATACATTAATCGATGAACTTTTAAATTTGATGAAAAAATTAAAACTTGACTATACTAATACATTTTATTTATTATCCCAAAATAATTTTAACAAAAGTCAAATTAGTAGTAATAGTGATTTTATCAAATGGGAAAAAAAATGGCAAGACTCTATTAAAAAAACTAATTGTATGAAAGAAGCTAAACATTTAATGAATAAATATAACCCTGTATTTATTCCAAGGAATTATATAGTTGATGAAGCGATTAAAAAAGCAGTAAATGGAGATATGACATCAATTAATAAATTATTAGAAATTCTTTCAAATCCATATCAATATCAAGATGATTTAAAGGGGTTTATGAAACCTCCAACAGCAGATTTTGAAGAATGTTTTCAAACATATTGTGGGACCTGAAACTAAAATAGATATAGAATTTTAATTTAACAATAAATACAATTAAAGGTTATTAGACCGGTTGGAAATTTTATTAGAGGTTTTTATTATTTAATCAGAGAAAAATTTCCTGTGTATTTAAAAGGTTTATTACTAAAATCAAATACTAAAATTGAATATGAATATACTCCGCTGGTAACAAATTTTTCATTAATCATTCCATCCCATTTTCCATTATCTTCATTATATATTAGTCCTCCCCATCTATCATATATTTTCATGTTGTATTTATTTACTCCAATAACTGAAGGGAGAAAATAATCGTTATCTCCATCACCATTTGGAGTAAATGCATTAGGAATATAAATATTATATTTTGGATTAACAATCAACTCTGAAATTAATGAGTCAGTACAATTATATTGATTAGTTACATAATATTTAATTATATATGTTCCAGTATCTTGATAATTATGATAAAAACTTAGCTCATCATAAATAATATTTCCGTCTCCTAAGTCACAAATAGAAGCAACTATATCTATACTATTATCTTGAAAGAAAATATTTGAATTATTTATGTTAGTTATTTGAGGGGTAAAATTCAATTCAGCTATTGGAGATTCTCTAATTGATATAACTTCGTTAATCTCATTATAACATAATGTAAACGAATCAACATATTTATAAACAATATTATAATCTCCTATTTCTAAATTTGCTACATCAAAAAAATCACTGAGAGAATCATTAATGTAATATGTACCTCCAAAAGGAGTTGCTTGATTAAGTGTAAAAGAAGGATGTCCGGAGCAAACATCCTGGAGATTTAAAGAAATTTCTGGTAATTGTTTCACTTCTACATATTCATCTTCGTTAAATGTTTCTACACATCCATTATTATCTGTAAGAGAAACAATAGTAACATCCGTACTAAAATTAGGACTAATTGCAATTGGTACTCCATCAGGAATTAATAATCCATTTGTATCTATTAAAAATAATTTTAAAATAGAATCAAATAAAGATACCGTGAAAATATTTGTTGATGCATTAGAAATATTTATTGTAAGAAATGATTCATCATTTCTACAAATAGGACTTACTGCATTGAAATTTAAAAGTATTTGATCAGGTTCATTTAAAGTAACAATACTGTCTAATGAACATCCATTGTTATCAGTTACTGTAAAAGAATATGTGCCTGAATATAATGAACCTATACTTTGATTTGTATCACCATTAAACCATAAATAATGATATGGGGAGGTTCCACCAATTGGATTTAATGTAATGGAACCATCATTATATCCTCGGCAACTAATATTTTCATTATTTATACCTATGCTAATATTTTCAGAGGATGCTACTGTAAGATTTAAGATCTCTGTATGAATACATCCAGATGAATTTGTGCTATTATAGGTGTAGGTGCCGGTACTATTATACATTTGGTTATTTATTGACCATAAATAAGTTGTATCGCAAACCTTTTCTATAGTGGTATTGAATGTAGAAGAATTAATTATTAAATTAAGAGTATCTATATGAGTGCATCCTGATGAATTTGTACTGATTACGGTATAAATACCACTTGATGAATAGGTCTGACCATCTATATTCCATGTATATGAATCACACTCTGAAACAGAAAAAGAATTAGAGGTACTATTACTAATTGTTAAATCAAGAGTGTCTATGTGGGTACATCCTGCAGCATTTGTACTTACTGAAGTATAGATGCCACTTGACAAATAGATCTGACCATCTATATTCCATGTGTATGAATCACATGCTGACACAGTAAAAGAATTTGAGGTACTATTACCAATTGTTAAATTAAGAGTGTCTACATTTATACATCCATTTGAATTTATATTAGTAAAGATATAGATACCGCTTGTGGTGTAGGTCTGGCCATCAACATTCCATGTATATGGAGTACAACTAGAAACGTTGTTTGAAGAAGTTACACTATTATTTAATACAAGAACTAAACTATCAATTTGAGTACACCCTGATGTGTTTGTACTAATTGAAGTATAGATGCCACTAGAAGTATATGTCTGTCCATTTACATTCCATGTATATGAATCACATGCCGAAACAGAAAAAGAATTAGAAGAACTATTACCAATTATTAAATTAAGAGTATCAATATGTGTACATCCTGCAGCATTTATGCTTATTGAAGTATAAATTCCACTTGATGTATAGGTTTGACCGTCTATATTCCATGTAAATAAATCACATGCAGATACAGAAAAATAATTAGAAGTACTATTGCTAATTATTAAATTAAGACTATCTATATGAGTACAACCGCCTGCATTAGTACTTACTGAAGTATATATACCACTTGTAGTGTAAGTCTGATTATCTATATTCCATGTGTATGAATCACACACATTAATGTTAGATATGTTTGAGGTTGTAGCTAATACATTAATATTTTGTGTAATAGAATCTGAACATCCGTTTGAACTTGTATAATTGTATGTAATAGTATTTGTTCCTATTGTGTTAATATTTGGCGTAAATATATTATTAACAACTCCTGATCCAGAATAAACACCTCCACTAGGTGATGCAAAATTCAGAATAAATGGTGTGTCGTCTTCACAAAGATTGGGAATTGTAACGAAATTATTTACCTCTGTCGAATCAACGAAAAGTGTGAAAGATCCAATACTAGAACATCCATATGTATTAGTTACCTGTAAAGTATAAGTAGTTGTGGAATCTGGAGAAAACAACGGTGACATTATAGTGTCATTACTAATATTATAATTAGGTGTCCATAAATATGAATAATTCAATGAACTGACTTGAGGATTAATTTGAATAGTATCATAGTGACAAATTGTTGAATCAGATATTTGCACACCTAAAGAATTAACTCGGAATTGTTGCAAATTATTAGCTCCACCGGTTGCAGCTGTAAATCCCCAATACACACTTGGATTATTTCCAAAAATATTTGAAACAATATTATTAGTATAGTTAACTAGTGTAGTTCCATCAAATACTACTTTAAAATTATATGTATTTGGATCCCATGAAAAAACAACATTATGCCACAAACCGTCTTCAATGTTTAGATTTCCTGGAGGGAAACCTATGGGAGAAACCAAACAATTTGGTGAAGAATGAACTAAGTTTCCATTTTTTTGTACTGCAATATGATCGTACCAAGGATCTGAATTTATCGCACCATTTTGCCATGTGTCAAATTCAACACAAAAAGAAGGAGATATTCCAAAATATCCGAGATTCCCTCCGGATGATCCTACATTTGTACTTACCTGTTGTAACAAAAAAGCAATGCCATCAGCTCCTCCATCATTATTCCCAAAAAATAAATCAACATCAAAAATGAATGGTTGTGTCAGATCTAATGTAACACTATTCCAAGCTGAACCAGATTGAGCATTAATAGGTTGTGTTAATTGATAAGTATTTGGAAAAGGTTGAGTAGCATTACCATTCAAGATAAAATTTCCGGTAAGAGCAGGAGTTGGATTAACTATTAGAGTTGTTATACCAGCTGATCCTGGATAATTTCCATTTACTGTTTCCCAATTACCATAAATTAACGCGCTGTCACCATTACAAATTGTTATAGTATCAAAAATTTGACCATTTACATTTTGAATAAATAGTATTAATGATAACATACATAATAACCTAATTTTCATTAAACAAAGATAATTTATTTTTGATTAATTTATAATTTATACAAAGTTTGGAAGGTTTATTTAATCTATCGCCTTTACTTAAAATGTGTTTTATAAGTGTCAGTCTTGTTTGTAATAATTTCATTATTTAGATTAATTTTTTACCATCCAAGATCCTCCAACGCTTAATACATTTTCTAATTCTAAGTATTCATTAAACGAATCATGATTTATTCCACCAGTTGGGCAAAAGCTAACTTCTGGAAAAACAAGTTGATAGGTTTTTAATGCGGATATTCCACCAAACAAATTTGCTGGAAAAAACTTAAAGAATCTTAACCCCATTCCTACTCCTAAAATTATGTCACTTGGCGTGCTAACGCCAGTTAAAAAAGGTATTTTACAATTTAATAAAGATTTAACCAATTCGCTGGATAGTCCAGGACATACAATAAAATCAACTCCAATTTTTTTTAATTTATCAATTTGTTGAACATTAACTACAGTACCAGCTCCTAAACATATTTCTTCACCATAACTCTCACGTATAAGTTTAATAGCCTCAAAAGCAATTGATGTTCTAAGTGTAACCTCAATACATTTTATATTTTTATCTAATAAAGAATAAATAATTGGTTCTATTTCATCCATATCATTAATAGTAACAACTGGAATTATTGAATTTTGTTTCAATAAAAATTGAATATTATTTTGAACATTTTGCATCTTTACATATTTTATAAAAAACTTGCACCCTCTTCACTAGAGGATACTTGTTTACGCATATTAAAAAACAATTCTTTTCCAAGCCCAAACACTCTATTATTATCTTTTTTTCTACTAGTTCTGTTAATCACATCTGTATCTAATGTTCTTAATTCTCCAGTAATTGCGTTAATAAGTATTCGGTCTCCAGTCTGGATTTTTGAAATTAAACCACCATCTTTTGCCTCAGGCACTACATGGATTGCCGCTGGTATTTTACCAGAAGCTCCAGACATTCTACCGTCTGTTATTAAACCAACTTTAAAACCTCTTTTTTGTAATATTGTTAATGTTGGTGTAAGTTTATGAAGCTCAGGCATACCATTGTATTTAGGCCCCTGAAATGGAAATACAGCTATAAAATCTTTATTTAATTCATCATTTTTAAAAGCTTTAATTAAATCGTTTTGTTCTTCAAAAACAATTGCTTCCGCCTCAATATTCATATGTTCAGAAGAAACAGCTGATGTTTTCATAATTGCTCTGCCAATATTCCCGCTCATCATTCTTATACCGCTTTTTAATTGGAAAGGATCAGAGACTTTTCTTATAATTGATTCATTTAAAGATTCTTTTGGTCCTTCTTCCCAGATTAATTTATTGTCTTTAATTTTTGGTTCTTGTGTATATTTTTCTAATCCAAAACCAAGAATTGTATTAACATCATTATGTAATAAATGATTTTCGAGCAATGTATAAATTAAAAAACTCATTCCACCAGAAGCATGAAAATGATTAACATCTGCAGCACCATTTGGATAAACACGAGTTAATAAGGGAATAATTTCAGATAATTCTGAAAAATCATCCCAATTAATGATAATACCTGCTGCTTTTGCAATTGCTATTAGATGGATTGTGTGATTTGTAGAACCTCCAGTTGCAAGTAATCCAATAATAGCATTTACAATTGTCTTTTCATTAACAATATTGCATAAAGTTTTGTCAAAGGACTTATTTTTAGAAGTTTGAGAAATAACCTTTACAATTTCTTCATTTAACAGTTCTCTCAATTCTGTATCTGGATTTACAAAACTAGATCCAGGGAGCTGTAGTCCCATGATTTCCATAAGCATTTGATTACTATTTGCTGTTCCATAGAAAGTACAAGTGCCAGGTGAATGATAGGAATCTGATTCTCCTTTAAGTAAAGCCTTCCTATCTATTTTGCCTTCTGCATAATCTTGACGTATTTTAGATTTTTCTTCATTACTAATCCCTGTATGCATAGGTCCTCCAGGAACAAAAGCAACTGGAAGATTACCAAATTTTAATGCGCCAATCAAAAGACCAGGAACTATTTTATCGCAAATTCCCAAACACAATGCCCCGTCAAACATATTATGAGAAAGCCCTAGTACAGTAGAGAGAGCAATAACATCTCTACTAAATAAAGACATCTCCATTCCAATTTGACCCTGAGTAACCCCATCACACATTGCCGGAACAGACCCCGCAACCTGCGCAACGGATTTATGTTTCAGAGCATATTTTCGTAATATTTTTGGATAAGATTCATATGTTTTATGAGCCGAAAGCATGTCATTATAGGCTGTTATAATTCCTAAATTTGGAACTATATTTTTACCTAAATGATTCTTATCTTTTAAACCACAACCCGCAGAAGCGTGCGCAATGTTTCCGCAACTTAAATGTGAACGTGAAAAACCATTGTCAAATTGAGATTTCATTTGATCTAAATATAATTGTCTAGTTTTTCTGCTTCTTAGAATAATTCTATCTGTAACATTTTTTATTTTATTATTAACCATCATTCTGTATAATAAGTTTCCATGTTTTGATATTCTTTAATAAAATATGAAATAGGAACATTTGTCTTCATTGAATTATTAAATATATTAAATTTAGTTATTCCTGTAAAAAATAAAAAGATATCATTACTATTACCAATCATCTCCTTACTGCATGTAATTCTGTTGAATGGAAATTCAGGTGCTTTTGTGGAATAAATTCCAATATTCTTTGTGTTCATAATCCTTTCTGATTCCAAATCGTTAGGAAAGATAGAGGCTGTATGTCCATCACTTCCCATTCCGAGTAATGTTAAATCTAATCTTTTCATAAATGATGAATATTTATCATTAACCAACTCTAAATTTGACTTTTCATCATCAACAGAATGAACCATTTCAAAAAAATGAGCGTTTTTAGCAAAATTTTGCAGAAGATTTTTTCTAATTAGTTTTTCATTACTAAATTCACTGTCGTTATTGACAAGGCGTTCATCAACTAATCCTATTTTGACTTTACTCCAGTTGATGTTTTGTTGAGAAAGAGAAGAATATAAATTTATGGGTGTTGAACCTCCAGAAAGTAATATTCTAGCATCTCCATAAGTTTCTATAGAATTAGTAATAATTTTAACAATGTTTCTAACTAAAGAATTTTCAAGCTCCTCAATGCATTTGAATTGTTTAATTTTCATTGTTTTTTTATTTAGTCCAAGCGTGATTTTTCTCTAAAATTTCGTTTCCAGGCCCCCAAGTGCCGGCTTCATATAAAACATTCTTTAATTTTGATTTTTTCCAACTATTCTTTATTGACTCAATCCAAAGCCAGGCTGCTTCTAATTCATCTTGTCGCATAAATAGTGTTTGTTGTCCTCTCAAGACATCTATTATTAATCTCTCATAAGCTTCAGGTAATCTTTCATGAAATGAATCTAGATAATCTAATTTTAATGAAATTGGTTTGTATCGATATCCTCCAGGTCCAGGAATTTTCGTCATTTGTAAAAGTTGAATCCCTTCCTCAGGTTGAAGTCTAATTACAAGAGCGTTTCCTGGAATATCTCCTTGGGACAAGAAAAGATTATGTCTAACTTTTTTAAAGTTTATAATAATTTCAGAATATCTTTTCTTCATACGTTTTCCAGTCCTCAAATAAAATGGAGTATCTTTCCAACGCCAATTATCAATAAATGCTTTTATAGCGACGAAAGTTTCTGTGTCAGACTCATATTTATTGATATCCTCTAAGTAAGAGGAAACTAAAGATTCTGTATTCTCATTATCATATATTTTACCTCCTACATACTGACCCTTTACAGTATCTTTTAATACGGTATCCTCATCAAAATAACGTAATGAACTCAACACCTTAAGTTTTTCATTTCGTACAGAATTTGCATCTAACTTTGCTGGAGGCTCCATAGCTATAAGACAAAGTAATTGTAATAAGTGATTCTGAACCATATCTAATAAAGCTCCACTTTGTTCATAATAATTAGCTCTATTTTCAACACCAATAGTTTCAGCTACTGTAATTTGAACGGAATCAAT
>CEOV01130420.1_pt1 | contig 10147 bp, 20 predicted proteins | sample 530631 | NCBI WGS metagenome assembly CEOV01 (sample SAMEA2620756, study PRJEB7988) | marine metagenome | isolation source: saline water (ENVO:00002010), including
GCACTATTAAATGAAACTCTTGGATTACCAGACGAAGAGTTTCATGCTTTTTTAGAATACAAAGAAATGGCCGACAAAGTAGATTACATGATGGATTCAGATGTAACTACTAAAAAAGGTTTAGGACTTGCTCTAGCAAAATCTGTATTCAATGAAGGTGTATCTTTATTTGCATCATTCATAATGTTGTTAAACTTTCAAAGATTTGGTAAAATGAAAGGTTGTGGTAAGATTGTAGAATGGTCTGTAAGAGATGAGTCTATGCACGTTGAAGGTATTGCTCATTTGTTTAGAGCATACTGTTCGGAGAACGCTAGAATAGTTGACAATGATTTTAAAAAGAAAATATATGAAATGTCAACAAAGATTGTAGAACTAGAGGATAAGTTTATTGATCTTGCTTACAAGATGGGCGACATAGAAGGTCTTCCTAAAAAAGATGTAAAACAATATATCAGATACATAGCAGATAGAAGACTTTTACAACTAGGACTAAAAACTAACTTTAAAGTAAAAGAGAATCCTATACCATGGTTGGAGTGGATTCTAAATGCAGCTGACCATACTAACTTCTTTGAAAACAGAGTTACAGAATATGAAGTTGCTGGTATGAGTGGTGATTGGGATGATGCATATGACGAAGACGAAGAATCATTATATTCATCGCCACTTGACGGACCCGATGAGGTAGTAAATGGCTAAAAAAACTATATTGTGTAATCATTGTGATGCAAGTTATACCGTTTCTTATGAAATGGATGATGACTTATACTCACCAAGGTATTGTCCATTTTGTGGCGAAGAGATTACTGATTTAGATTACAATATAGATGAGGAAGAGGAATAGCTTATGAACTTTGTAGCAAACTTACCACATATTAAATGTTACGTAAGAAAAGAATACTTACGAGACTTAGAAGATGGTCATGGCGAGTTTGTTGATGCAACGATCATAGCAGTTAAATCAATTCAAGGACGAGCATTATACTTTGAAGCATATCTACCAGAGTATGGTGCTTGTTTTGATAAGTTTCCATTGTCAGCATTTGTGTGGAAGAAAGATATAATTGAAAGTGAACAATTACCTTTAGATGTGTTAGAGTTATGGGATGCATTTAGTTATGAGATACAAGTTTGGAAAAAAGTATTACTAGCAAATTGTGATGTGGATATAATGTTAAAAGGTGGTGGACGTATGAAAGGTGAGTATCTATTCTCTATCGATAGTTGTCATAGTGATTTAAATACCACTAACTTAAATCTATCAGAGGTGCCAGAAGAACATAAACAATTTAATTTTGGTAAATTAGAAAATGGCCAATTCTTTGCACAACCAAATAATAGAATGTTATGGTACGAACAATCAAGCACACCAGCAGAATTAAAGAGACCAGATTTTAAAGTATCAACTAGATACTTTACATGTGAACAAGAGAGAAAGTGGGCATTCGGTGATGACGATAACTACTTCTACAAAGAAAAGGAGCGAGATGAAAGCGATAGTATGGAGTAAACCTATGTGTGGTTATTGTGTCAAAGCAAAATCACTTTTAAATAATAAAGGTATAGAGTTTGAAGAAAAAAATATAGCAGAGGGTCATGATATACAAGAAATGTTAAAGTTAGTACCCAACGCAAGAACTATGCCACAAATTTTTATAGACGATAAACATATTGGTGGATACGACCAATTAGAAACATTTTTAGAAGCATATCATTAGGAGAGTAAAATGAAATATGAAAACAACCCACTAATAGAAAAAATTTGCCAATGGCATAAAGATAGAAACTTAATAGATGGTAGCACAGATAAAGATCAAGTCTTAAAACTACAACAAGAACTTGGTGAGTTAAGTGATAGTGTATGTAAAGGTAAAGATATGAAAGATGATTTGGGTGATATGCTAGTTGTTATGATAAACATAATGGCACGTAATAAAATAACAATGGAAGAATGTTTAGAGACAGCATACAACGATATTAAACATAGAAAAGGTAGAATGGTTGATGGTATCTTTGTAAAGGCACAGGCACCAGAACAAACAACTTCATTTGGTCAAACTCTTAATACCATGATTGGAGTAGATGTCTAAATATTGCAACAACTGTGGTTATATTCATGAGGGAGATGGTCCTCTTACGAGAATTGAAAAGGATTATGACGGCAGACAATATGAAATAGAAATATGTAAGGTAGCGAGATATGAAAACACAATCAGCGAAAGCAAAGGGTCGCAGACTTCAACAATGGGTTAGAGATCAACTCATTGAACACTTAATGGTTAATGAGGAAGATGTTGAATCTAGATCAATGGGAGCAAGTGGTGAAGATTTAATTATGGCAAGAGATGCCAGACGCAAATTCCCATATAGCATAGAATGTAAAAATGTTGAGAAAGTAAATGTATGGGATGCTTATGAACAAGCAAAAGGTAATGCAAAAAAAGGTGAACCATTAGTTGTAATAAAAAGGAATAAATCAAAACCATTAGTATTGGTGGATGCAGAGTACTTTGTAAAAATGCATCAACCAAATAACGTAGAAGACTTATGACATTTGAATTTAAACATCCAAGCTATTACAAAAAAGAAAAAGAAAAAAACAAAGACTTTTTAGAAGAAATAGAAAAAGATCAAAAAATACTTGATATCGGATTGAAAGAGTCAAGAAGAGCAAAGAAAGAAAGACTCGAAAAAGAAAGACAAGCCAACATGCAATCCGACAATATTGAAATGGAAAAGTGGAAAAGTGAATAATATAATATTATTGAATATACTTTTATTATGGATAACTATATTTTGGTCATTCAAATTAGGAAATATCCTCGCACTAAAAACTAGTATATCAATACCAACATTTTTATTTTTTACAGCATTGATTAAATTGGTATGGAATAGTTATGCTTAATATATGTTTAGTGAAATATGGAACTGAAGTTCAAGGATTTGAAATAAACCAACTTACAAAAGATTTCTTAACACCAATTGTAGAAAATTTAAAAGTAGATTACAAAATACATATCGCAACTGATAAACCATATTATGGTTGGTTTGATCTGGGTATCAAAGATATAAACTTTATCAAGTTGTCTGAGGACATGATAGACACACACGAACATTGGTCTAAGATATTTTTCTTTAATCCATATTACATAAACGCTGGTCAAAATGATACAACTGTTATTATGGATATTGATATGCAATGGCAGAAAGACCCATCACCAGTCCTCACATACCCCGTAGAAATGGGCCAGTTTGTTTCTATGGACAGATGGTGGAAAGACAACGAAATGCCTATTAGCGGCAATCTGTATAAGTTTAATTCATATGATTTTCAGTTTGTATATGAAGAGTATATGACAAACTTTAACACAATTAGACCTTACTATTATAAAGAGGGTATTGTCGCACATCCAAATGAGGGTGAACAATATTTTGTTTATGATACGGTTAAACGTAAACAACCATGGTTTAATATAAAACTACAACCTGCAGAGTGGTGTATGAAATCTCATCAAACAGATTCAGAAAAACAAAAATTATATGAAAAAAGATTTAATAAAGCAACAGGCAAAAATTATCAAGATTATTATTTTGATGCAATATGGACATACAAAGCAAACAAATGACAAAAGAAGTAGAAGATTGGATTAATGAAGTAATATCTAAACCAAATAAAATTTTTGGTAACCTACCACCATGTCCTTATGCAAGAAAAGCTTGGAAAGATAAAAAAGTAAAAGTTACATATGATAAATCTGTTCTCATGGAAGATTATGCTAAATTAAATTCTGGCGAATTAGATTTAATTATGATTATTCAACAAGATGCAAATGTGGACGAACTATATGAACTTAAAGATTATTTAGAAAGTAACTTAGGAAAAGATTATGTTATACTAGAAGATCACCCAGAGTTAAAAGAAGAAGTTGGTGGTATGAATTTAAATTTTGGTAAACCAGTTTTATTTGTTCAGAATAGAAAAAAACTAACTGAGGCTAGAAAGTTTTTAGAGACTAAAGATTATTATAAAAATTTTGATAAGGAATATAAGGATGATATATTGTCGAATTAGGTTATCAAAAACTGATTATAATTTATATGAAAATTCTTTAATAATAAAAGAACCAAACTTAAAACAATTACAAAAAATCTATAAAAAATATTGTGATTATAAAAAGTTTAAGTCTGTCCAACCAATATTTGAAAATGATGTAAAAGTAAATAAAATAATGGGATACTATTACAAACATGAATTAGTAGCATTTACTATGCTCTATCCTCTTGACAATCATAACATAGAAAGTTTACAATTTGCATGGGATTATGAAAATCCTAAACTAAGATTGGGTATTAAGAGTTTAGAAAATGAGTGTGCTTGGGCAAAACAAAACGGATATAAATTTTTATATCTAGGACAAGATGACAGATACAAATCACAATTTAAAGGATATGAAAAGTTAGGAGCTTTATAATGGACTTATACACAATATACGCAGATCACAATGAAAATATAGATGCAAAAGAATTTATAGAAAAGATGAAACCTTTTTTAGATGGTCTTGTTAAAATGAATAGAATGGTTTCATATAGAATAACTAGAGCAAAATTAGGATTTAGGTCTATGGACTTACCAGAGTTTCGTATTGATATGAATTTTAATAACATGCAACAATTAGATGATGCAATGACAAGCATTATAAGAAATGAAAAAAGTATAGATGAAAAACATGTTGCATTTAATCAATTAGTAGATGTAGAAACCATCCAACACTTTTTATATAGAGATTACCCAGATGAAAGTTAATAGTTGGACTCATTGGCAACCTTTGAAACAAGTTGTTCTTGGAAATGTATTTCCACCAGAATTTTTTGAGGATGTTAAAGATACAAAATTAAGAGACTCGTTACAAAGAGTTGTGCATGAAACAAAAGAAGATTTAGATGGCATAAAAAAAACACTAGAAGATTTAGGTGTTGAAGTTATTCTAGTAGATGACTGTTGGACAGATGGTCTTGGTTTAAATCCTTATAAGACTTTTGGAGAGTTTTTAGAAAAATCAAAAGAATCAAAAGGTCTTCTGGCATTACCAAAACCACTTATGTCACCCAGAAACAGCCACATTACCATGGGTAATGATTTGTTTATTACTCAGCAATATAATCCACAAATGGTAATAGATGGTAAACATCCTTTAGATATGTTTGATGTTGATTTAACTTTAGTTAAAGATACGTGGAAAAACATTGATAGTAAATTAGGTCCATTTAGACCAAATGAACAAGAATTAAAAAATGAGTTGTGGACGGAACAAGAATACTTTGATATGAATATGAAACACGACCCAGTTAATTTTAGAAACTTTGTATATGAAACTTGGAATTTTGATGCCCCATTTATTACTAGAATAGGTGATACAATACTTGTTGATGAGGGGCAAAGTAATTATAGAAAAGGAATTGCTGACTGGTACAATAATATTAGACCAGATAATAAATTTAAATTTAAACTTATTGATATTGGTGGACACAATGATGGCTCTATGTGTTTACCAAAACCTGGTTTGGTTATTGCTGCGCCTTGGATGGAAAAAGGTTTCTTTGAAAATACATTACCTGGTTGGGACCAACTTATTATTGAACATCCAAATAACTTTGAACAACAATACCCAAAAGAGTATGAAGAATTTAAAAAAAATAAAAAAGCAGATATGAACTGGTATGTTGATAATGAAAAAAATAATAAACCATTTACAGATTTTGTTGATACATATTTAAAAGATTGGGTTGGATTTATGGAAGAGTCAATCTTTGAAGTTAATATGTTAAGTATAAATGAAAACACTATCTTGTCTATAAATTACCAAAAAGAGGTACATGATAAATTAAAATCTGTTGGAATAGAACCCATATATACTAGATTTAGACATAGACACTTTTGGGATAGTGGTTTACATTGTCTAACACTAGATACATATAGGGAAGGTGGTTGCGAAACATACTTATGAACTTAGATAAAATACTTATTTTAGTTGTTGCATTTGGATTAATTATATGTTTAATTATGATAGCTGCAATTACTCACGATTTAAATAATCTTTGGCAAGCATTATCAGAAAACGCTTCATTGATAGCAGCATCAGCAGAAAATTTAAAAAATTTACAAATATTAGTTTTACAACAATTGGGCAAAATAGGAACAATGGTAGGATTTTAAAATGAAAACTTTAGTTTTGACAGCACACCCAGATGATTTAGAATTATCTTGTGGTGGAACTATAAAAAAAATTGTAGATCAAGGCGGTAGTGTAGATAACTTAATAATTTTTCCCTATCAAGATCATAAAAAATATTTACCAGAGACTTCTAAGATATTAGGATTTAAACCGATATTCTTTGATGCAAATATGGTTATAGGACAAAGAGGTAGATCATATGAAAGACCTAAACTAGATAATAAGATGATAGAAAGAATTGAGAAACAACTGAACATTACAAGTTATGATCTACTAATAACTCATTGGAAAGAAGACTGGCATCAAGATCATAGAATATGTCATGAAGTAGGTAATACCTTAAGACGTAAACAACCACTAGAGGTTTGGTATATGAATTCTTTTCCTTACTGTCAAAAATATACAAGTTTTGAAGCTAATGTGTTTGTAGATATTTCTCAGCAAGTTAAATCTAAAAGGAAAGCAATAGAGTGTTATAAAAATGTAGAGACTAGATGGGCTGAAGATATAGAATCTATGTCAAGGTTTAGAGGTTCTTTTATTAAAGTTCCACATGCTGAGGTATTTAAGGCAGATACAATACTCTTCTAATAAATATACTGTATGGATTTATTCTTTACGTTACTAATTGAATTTGGATTACCTGTGGCATCAGCTGCTGTCATGGGTATTTTCATATACATTATTCTCAAATACATTTTAGATTCAGTAATCAGTCAAGTAAATACTATGCATGGTATTATCATGGGATTAGATAATAGAATTAAAACCATGAACAATGATATGTTAAAGTTAGATGTGCAAGTTTCAGATGCATTAGATTTAAGACAAGATGAGGATAGAATAGCAAGATCAGATGGAAAGAAAGACGCTAGGAAAGATTAATGACAATTATAGAAATATTGAACCAATATGGTTTTGCAACATTGGCAGCTATTGCCATGGGATGGTTCATATATTTCATATATAAATTCACAACGGAAAATATCAAACAAAAATTATCTGAAGCTAACTCTGCATTAATAGGATTATTAGACAGAATTAGAATGTTAGACAACGATATTATCAGATTAAGGTCTAAACTTAACACAGTTTTAGACTTAAAAAGAAAACCCCCCAAATAAGTCAAATAATTACACCCGTCAAAAGATTGACAGCAGATAAATAATAGTATGAAAACACTTAAAATAGTGTTTGTGGTGATACTATTTTATGTGTTTTTGCCTACCATAAGCACGACTTCAGAATTAGTACATGAGTTCAAAAACCCATCTTTTAGTGGGAATGGATACTCTAGTCATGTTTTATCTATTGAACAATTGCAGTACAATAGAGAAAAACAAGTGAAAGATGATGCCAAATCTGCAGCTGCCGCCGCAGAGAGAAAAGCGAATAATACTACTATCAACAAGTTTATTAAAAACGTTGAAAGTAGAATATATGCTAACTTATCTAAACAGTTAGTTGATAATATGTTTGGTACTACATGCGACAGTAGTACAACAACATGCCCAACCAGTGGTACAGCTGAAGTTGAGGGGTCAACGATATATTGGATTAAGGATAGCACAACTGAGATTATTACTTTGACAATAACAAGCCCAGACGGAGCTGTAACAACAATGTCTGTGCCATTAGGTGATTTTCAATTTTAGGATTTAAAAAATGAGAATAGTATTGATTATATTACTATTAGGTATACTTTCAGGTTGTGCCTCGACACAACAGAAACCTGCTATTAAAGGTGCAGAACCTTTTATAGAGGGAACAACAACTTTAGAAAAGTTAAGAGAAATACCTGATTTAGATAATCAACCGCAGATAACAATTGCGGTATACGAGTTTACAGATCAAACTGGTCAGAGAAAACCTAATCCAAAGTTTTCTCAACTGTCAACAGCAGTTACGCAAGGACCAGATGTTTGGGTTATATCTGCTTTAAAAGCAGTTAGTGACGGAGATTGGTTTAAAGTTGTAGAAAGAAAAGGTTTAAGTAATCTAGTTAAGGAAAGACAACTTATAAGATCAACAAGAGAATTATACGATGGTGAAACAGAAGCGAACAATCAATTAAAACCATTGGTGTTTGCTGGATTAATTATAGAAGGTGGTATTGTAGGATATGACAGTAACATTGCAAGTGGCGGTGTTGGTGCAAGATACTTTGGTTTAGGATTGAATGAGCAATATCGTACAGACCAAGTAACTGTTTCACTAAGAGTTGTTGCAGTACAAACAGGTGAGATACTATTATCTGTTTCAGCAACAAAGACAATTGCTAGTTATAGCAAAGGTGGCGATGTATTCAGATTTTTAGATATGAGTACAAAAGCATTAGAATTTGAATCAGGTATGGCAACAAATGAACCTGTTAATTATGCAATAAGAACAACAATAGAACACGCCGTTTTACAAATGATATATGAGGGTGTTAATAAAAAATTATGGAAAATGGAGGGCGTTAAGGGGATAAGACATGAAAACATTAATTAAATTCGTTATGTGTTTGATGATGTTTTCGCCAGTATTGGCAAATGATATTTACGTTACACAATCAGGTAATACTTTAACTTTAGATGTATTACAAGATGGTCAAAACAACACAATAGGTAATAGTACAACAGCATCAACTGTAACAGGTACTACATCTAATTTTAACATCGATCAGATTGGAGACTCTAACGTACTAACTTTTGATATAAACGGTAATTCATATACAGGTACATTTAGTACAACTGGTAACAGTAACAACATTGACTTTAATTGTGATAGTGGTGGGTCTAACTCATCGTGTGCTACTGTAACAGCTTCTATTATTTGGGTAGGTTCATCTAACGATTTAGACATTGATGTTGGAGAAACAGCAGATGCAACAGGTGCTAACATAACAATATCAGGTGCGTCTGGTTCAGACTCAAACGTTGTGGCTGCAACAATAGATGGTACAAGTGTTATCTTTACGTTAAACGTCAATGGTGACACAAATAATTTCTTAGTTGACATAGACGGAGATGGTGATAGTGCAGGTCACACTTACATACACAATCATACGGGTTCTATTGCAGATGTAGATATTACACAATCAGGTATCTATGATAATATGATAACATTAACAACAAGTGGTGATAACCACAACATCGATATTATACAGAGAGACTAATATGGGTACAATAACTTTTATATTATTCGTAGGACTGACAATATATGCGGCTCGTAAATTTTACAATTGGGTTCATACTCTTAACCCTTATATCTTTACAAAATAGTTTTGCATCGATAGGACAAGTTTCCTTACACGAAGGCAATGCTGTAATAGATAGAAAAGAAGGTGAAAGTAAAGAGGTCGCAAAAGACTTAGATGTTTTTTCATACGATACAGTAAAGACAGGTAAAGGAAAAGTTGGTATAGAGTTTATCGATAATACCAGAGTTGATGTTACTGAACATTCTAAACTTGTAATCGATGAGTTTGTCTATGACCCAAATACCAAAACAGGTAAATTATCACTCAAAGCAAAACTTGGAACTGTAAGATATGCTTCAGGTCAGATTGCAAAAAACTCAAAACAAAATGTACAGATAACAACACCAACAGCTACGATTGGTGTTCGTGGTACAGACTTTACAATGACGATAGATGAAATAGGTTCATCTACAATTATCTTATTACCAAGTTGTGATACAAATGGTAATTGTTTTGTTGGAGAGATTAGTGTCGAGTCAGATGCTGGTCAAGTAATACTAAACCAAGCATTTCAAGCAACGGTGGTTGATACAGTTGCAAGTAAACCAATGAAACCTGTAATGCTAGATTTAGACGAAGAGATGATTGGTAATTTATTAATCATATCTAAACCAGCAGAGATAGAACAAATGCAAAATGAAGAAGGTCTAAATGAAGTTGCAGATGC
>CEOV01114398.1_pt1 | contig 10105 bp, 7 predicted proteins | sample 530631 | NCBI WGS metagenome assembly CEOV01 (sample SAMEA2620756, study PRJEB7988) | marine metagenome | isolation source: saline water (ENVO:00002010), including
GATTTTGCCTTTAAAGTTCACACCAAGGTTGGAGAAAAATGTATAGGGGGGAAGGTTAACCACAAATTAGTTCCGCTTAGTTATAAGCTACAAAGTGGAGACCAAATTGAAATTCTTACAATCAAAAGACAAAAACCTAAAGAGGATTGGCTTGGATTTGTAATCACATCTCATGCAAGACAAAAGATTCGCCACGCTCTAAAAGAAGAAAAGAGAAAGCAATCTGATATCGGTAAACTCCAAGTAGATAAGTGGTTTAAGAAAATTGGAGCGCATAATTCCCCGGAAAATATTGAAGCACTTTACAGAAGACTTAAACTTCATTCTAAACAAGATCTCTTCCATGAAGTTGCATTAGGAATTATCAAGCTAGAACAAACTGTAAAGTTTAAACTAAAACAAGGCACATTTGTTTGGCCTAAAGGGCCTAAACCTGGAACATCTCCAAAGACTGCTGTTGCTAAAAAATTCATCAAACCAAAGAAGGAGGATACTCTTCTCATAGGTGAAAATATGCAGAAAATTGATTACAAGCTAGCGCCATGTTGTAATCCCATACCGGGTGATGATGTATTTGGGTTTATTACAGTGAGTGGTGGTATTAAAATTCACAGGCAAAATTGTACAAATGCAACTAATATGCTGTCAAAGTATGCCTACAGAATTATGAAGGCAAGATGGTCGAGTAGTGCTGCTAAGCAATTTGCTGTAAAACTAGTGTTCTCGGGAATTGACGACTTGGGATTAGTGAATCAAATCACACAAGTTATCTCTGAGGATATGGAGGTAAATATGCGTGCAATTAGTATGGAAACTAATGATGGATTATTCCGCGGATCTGTAGATGTGATAATCATGAACAAGAACCACCTTGAAGATTTGATAACTAAACTAAAAAATGTCTCAGGAGTTCACTCAGTTGAACGTGTTAAAGCCGAGTCATAACCTATCTTTGTCTTACCGTATTACGCAATGTTTAACGACGAAATATTTAGTCAAGCTAGAGATATGTTCGAGATTTACCTCGAACAGAACGGTCACCGCAAAACGCCAGAGCGCTTTGCCATTCTGCAAGAAATCTATAAATATGCAGGACACTTTGACGTAGACACACTTTACTCAACTATGAAAGCTGGGGAATTCAGAGTGTCTAAGGCAACACTTTATAACACTTTAGATCTACTTCTTGATTGTAATCTGGTAAGAAAACATCAGTTTGACAATAAGAATGCTCAGTATGAAAAGTGCTATCGAGTGGGGCAACACGACCATGTAATCATCGCTGATACGGGAGAAGTACTTGAGTTTTGCGACCCAAGGATTCAACAGATTAAAGCAACTTTAGAGGAGATTTTCGATATTGAAGTACTCCATCACTCATTAAACATTTACGCTAAAAAGCGTAAGAAATAAATATCTGCATGAAAGCTGATGTATTGTTAGGACTCCAATGGGGAGACGAGGGAAAGGGAAAAATTGTAGACGTACTTACACCTAAGTACAACATAATTGCAAGATTTCAGGGAGGCCCTAATGCTGGTCATACTTTGATTTTTGACGGTAAGAAGCACGTACTTCACACTATTCCAAGCGGGATATTTAGAAAGGACACTCTTAACGTAGTTGGAAACGGCGTAGTTATCGACCCGATTATCTTCAAGAAGGAAATTGACGCTCTTGTAGAAAGAGGTATTGACCCTACTGATTCTTTAGTGATTTCTAGGAAAGCACATTTAATAATGCCTACACATGGTTTACTTGATGCTGCTTCTGAGCAAGCTAAAGGCAAGGCGAAAATCGGATCAACTCTTAAAGGGATTGGACCGACTTACATGGATAAGACTGGCAGAAACGGCTTAAGAGTTGGCGACTTAGAATCACCACATTTCCAAACTCGCTACGAAGCTTTAAAAAAGAAGCACATCAGAATGCTTACGCAATACCCAGAATACTCATACGACCTTAGTCAGCGTGAAGGGGCTTGGCTTGACGCTGTTCAACAACTAAAGAATTTTAAGCTAATTGATTCTGAGCACATACTAAACAAAGCTCTTAACGAGAATCAAGGAATACTAGCAGAAGGAGCTCAGGGGACTATGCTTGATATAGACTTTGGCACATATCCTTTTGTTACATCATCAAACACAATTACAGCAGGTGCTTGTACCGGTTTAGGAGTTCCTCCAAATAAGATTGGCGAAGTCTTTGGAATTTTTAAGGCTTACTGCACAAGAGTAGGTTCTGGTCCTTTCCCTACGGAGTTGTTGGACGAGACGGGAGAAAAGCTTAGAACTGCTGGGATGGAATTTGGCGCTACAACTGGAAGGCCTAGACGTTGTGGATGGTTAGACCTTCCTCAACTTAAGTACGCTATTATGGTAAATGGTGTAACTCAGCTTTGCATGATGAAAGCTGATGTTCTTGGAGAGTTTGATGAAATCAAAATTTGTACTCACTATATGCACAATGGCGAGAAAATCGACTACCTACCATACGGTATCAACCCAGATGAGGTAGAGCCTGTTTACAAAACATTTGAAGGATGGCCAGGTGATTTAACGGGCCTAAGAAAGGAAGAAAACATTCCTGCTTCACTAGTCGCTTATGTTAAGATGATTGAGAAAGAGGTAGGTGTGAATGTGGCTATCCTTAGCGTAGGACCTGACAGAGAACAAACTCTTATCCTCAATTCTGACCTAGGATGATTTATTGGTTCACAGGTCAACCTGGCCACGGAAAAACGACACTTGCGTTAGGGCTTATTGCTCAACTAAGAAGGCTTGGTTACACTCCACACCATATTGATGGAGACGATCTGAGAGACATCACTTACAACAAGGATTACTCTAAAGAAGGAAGAGTTAATAATGTGAGAAATGCTCAAAGCATAGCTCGCTACCTACACTCAAACAACGAGGTAGTAGTTGTATCGTTAATTGCTCCTAACAGAGAAATGAGAGAGGAATTAAAGAGCTCTACGGGTGCAACTGAGATCTTCGTACACACAAGTGAGGTAAGAGGAAGAGAGGGAAATCATGTAGAAAATTACGAGGCACCGCAAACTGATTTCATAGATTTAAACACTGGAGAACTATCTGTTAATGATTGTTTAAAAATTATTTTAGAAAAAAGTCCAGTTCCTTCAAAGGAGATTAAAACTCTTGATAAAAGAAAAACTCTTGCTGTTGATTTCGATGGTGTAATTCACAAGTACAGCAAAGGATTTCAAGGTCTGGATAATGCATATGACCCTCCTATGGAAGGTGCAAGAGAAGTCCTACAAAGACTTAAGGATAAGGGGTACGTCTTAAAGATTATGAGCTCACGTCCTGCACTTGTTATTGAGGAGTGGCTAGATAAATATGAAATGTCTGACTTATTCGACACTGTTAGCAATTCTAAATTCGCAGCAACTGTGTATTTGGATGATAGAGGTTTTCACTTCACAAACTGGGGAAAAGTAGAGGAACAACTAGCAAAACATCCTAAATTCACACAATAATACTAGGATTTAAAAAACCCTTAATTTAATTTACAGGTGGACAACAAAAAATCTCGAATTAGGCACGTTGCAAAAACCATTACTTGGAGAATTATTGCGTCAGGGACAACGCTAGCATTAACATTGATTTTTGCTGTCCCTATGAAAACTGCAACAACAATAGTACTTGTAGGGTTTTTCCTAAAAATGTTGTTTTACTACCTGCATGAACGAGCATGGTTTAAATACGGAAGATTAGGAAGGGATGATTAATAACGACACTTATAATCTGGATCACTTAGCTGAACTAGAGGCAGAATCTATTTACGTTATTAGAGAGGTAGCAGCTCAATTCGATAGACCAGTCATACTTTTCAGTGGAGGTAAGGACAGTATCGTAGTTACACACATAGCTGCAAAAGCATTTGCGCCTGCTAAAATCCCAATGCCACTAGTGCATATTGATACAGGCCACAATTTCCCTGAGACTCTCGAGTTCAGAGATGGACTAGTTAATAGACTGGGTGCTAATCTAATTGTAGGTTCAGTTCAAAAGACCATTGACGACGGAAAGGTTAGAGAGGAAACTGGACACAATGCTAGTAGAAACAAACTTCAAACAACAACTCTTATCGATACAATTGATGAGAATAAGTTTGACGCATGTATAGGAGGGGCTAGAAGAGATGAGGAAAAGGCTAGAGCTAAAGAGAGATTCTTTTCTCATAGAGATGATTTCAGCCAATGGGATCCTAAAAATCAACGCCCAGAACTTTGGAATCTATTCAATGGAATGCATGCACCAGAGGAGCACTTTAGAGTTTTCCCATTGAACAACTGGACTGAATTGGACGTTTGGAATTACATTTTAAGAGAAAATATTCAACTTCCAAGTCTATACTACGCTCACAAAAGAGAGTGTGTTAGAAGGGATGGACAAATCCTTGCAAACTCAACATATCTCAACTTAAGAGAAGAGGAAACACCTGAGATGATGAAGGTGAGATTTAGAACTCTTGGTGATTTAACTATCACTGGAGCCTTTGAATCTGACGCAGACACTATCGAATCAATTATCGACGAAGTAGCTACAACGAGAATCACAGAAAGAGGCGGTAGAATGGATGACAAGAGAGGTTATAGCGCTATGGAGGATAGAAAAAAAGAAGGATATTTTTAATGGGCACATCATCTACACATCACAACGGTTTATTACGTTTCACAACTGCTGGAAGCGTAGATGATGGTAAGAGCACTCTAATTGGTAGACTACTTTACGACTCTAAAAGCATATTTGAAGACCAACTTGAAGCAGTTGAAGAAGCTTCAAAACACAAGGGGCTTGAGGTTGCTGATTTGAGCTTACTCACTGACGGACTTCGTGCTGAAAGAGAACAAGGAATTACAATTGATGTAGCATATAGATACTTTGCTACTCCTAAAAGGAAATTTATAATCGCAGATACTCCAGGCCACATACAGTACACGAGGAATATGGTAACTGGTGCATCAACTGCAGATCTTGCCATCATCTTAATTGATGCTAGAAATGGACTTGTTGAGCAAACTCACAGACACAGTTTCATAGCTTCATTATTAGGCCTTAACCACCTTGTTGTATGTGTAAACAAGATGGATTTGGTTGATTATAATGAAGCCACATTTCATGAGATCGTTTCTCAATTTAAGAGCTTCAGTTCTAGGCTTGACATTAAGGATATCACCTTTATTCCTATTAGTGCACTTAAAGGAGACAACGTTGTTGAGTCATCTAAAAACCTCCCTTGGTTCGGAGGTTCTAGCCTACTTCACCATCTTGAAAACGTACACGTAGGAGCTGACAGAAACATGCAGGATTGCAGATTCCCAGTTCAATATGTGATACGTCCTCAAACTAATGAAAATCGAGACTTTAGAGGGTATGCAGGAAGAATTGCTTCTGGCGTATTTAAAAAGGGTGATGCTGTAGTAGCTCTTCCAAGCGGAAGAGAAACAGTAATTGAAAGCATCTTGTTAGGAGAAGAAGAAATGGAAATAGCCTTCCCTCCATTGAGTGTTGTTATGACATTACAGGATGACATCGACCTTAGTCGAGGCGAAATGCTAGTCAGAAAAAACAATCAACCAAAGATGACAACTGAGCTTGACGCTAAGATTTGCTGGCTTGATTCAAGGTCTCTAAATCCTTCATCAAGATTGATTGTTAGACATCTCTCTCAGGAAGTACAGGCTAAGATTTCTGAAGTGCTTTACCGCATCAATATTAACACTCTACATAGAGATGAGGAGTGCCGAGAAATAGGCATGAATGATATCGCTAGAGTGAAGATTAAAACCGCTTCACCGATTCTTGCTGACCCTTACCGCACTAATCGTACCACTGGAGCGTTTATCTTAGTGGACCCGAGCACGCATGCAACAGTAGCTGCCGGGGTTATTGGATGATAAAAAGCACTAGATACTCTTTCTTCCTAACGCTTGCCTTTTATGGCATTGCTCCCTTTTTATCTAATATTCTAGCCCAAAACTCTTCAACTTCACCGGAGCAAATCGACATCCTTGGCGCAAACACCATTGAACGCGACCCAGACATTTCTGATGCTAGTAGACTTATTGGAAATGTGAAACTGGGCTTCAATGATGCAATACTATATTGTGATAGTGCTTATAGGTTTGACAACGGCAGGTTTGAAGTTTTTAGTGGGGTTAAAGTTGTTAGTGAACCATTGACTACTCTACTTGCAGAGTATGCCATTCTGAATCCTGAAAAAGGGACGATTACAGTAAAGAAAAACGTCACGTTTTCACATGACGAAACCACGCTAGAATGTCCAGAGTTGATCTACAATATTAACTCTAAGAACGTCAGCTACTACAACAGATCTAAATTTATCGACGGCGCTAAAACACTTAAAAGCAACAGAGGAACATACAGCTCCAACTCCGGACGTCTATACGCTGGAGGTAATGTTATTATGGAAGAAGGGATGGATTTTATCGCTTCTGATTCTCTTGCTATAGACAGGTCTGATGAGATGCTCTACATTTTTCAAAGAACACACATGGACATTGGGGGAACACTTATTAACTGCTTGCGAGGAGAATTTGATGGAGAAAAAGAAGAGGGTTGGTTTGCTGGCAATGCAAGTATTTACGACAACTCTGGCTACCTAGCTGGAGACAGCATAGAAGTAAGCAAAGAGGATAACCTTGGCTCAGCTTGGGGTAACGTCACTGTACGAGACTCATCAAAAACATTGACTGTTACTGGAGCTTACGCCAGCAGAAACAATGGCACTGAAATAATCTACGGAGACTCAATCAGTCCAGCCTTAGCCACCAATATAGAGGACGGAGACACCTTGATTTTAGGTGCTGATTTGCTTAGAAAAAATGAGGATTGGCTATTTGCTGTGGGTGATGTCGAATTTAACCAAGGTGCATTTTCAGGAGATGGGGATTCGCTGAGTTGGGCGTTGAAGGACGATGAGGTTTGGCTTTTAGGAGACCCTATTGTAAGTTCTGATGAGGAAGAATTAACAGGCGACAGTGTACGAATGACTGTAATTGATAACAAGCCCTCAATCCTTTCTTTGATAGGCAATGCAAAAGTTTTAAGCTACACAAACGACACCTTACAAAATGAGATGAGAGGGAAAACCCTAGACGCATGTTTTGTGGGCGGCGACATAGAAACGGTTGACATCAAAGGCAATGGCAACATCCTTTATTACACCATTGACGATGCAAACAGCATAAGCATAAACAAGGCAACCTGCTCCAACATAAAAATGGCCTTTACCAACCGCGAACTGCAAACAATCACACTGCACAACTCTCCAGAAGGCAGCGTAGAAAAACTAGACTAGTGTAGTGGGAACTGACTCATGTGAGCTTGAACCGCTTTTCCAATTCTCTCCAGAGTGGCTTTATCAGAGTGATTCACAATCGCTTCATCCATCCACTCAACAAGCTGAACCATATCTGCTTCAACCAAGCCTCTTGTAGTTACAGCTGGAGTCCCTACACGCATTCCAGAAGTAATAAAAGGTGATCGAGTATCGAACGGAACCATGTTCTTATTAACTGTGATATCCGCCTTGCCGAGAGCAATTTCTGCGTCCTTACCAGTGATGTCCTTATTTCTAAGGTCGATAAGCATCAGGTGATTATCCGTTCCTCCAGAAATAAGGTTGTATCCTTTGTCAACAAATGCTGAAGCCATCGACTGAGCATTGCTTATGATTTGCTTACAGTATTTTTTGTAAGCCGGCTTCAGGGCTTCGCCAAACGCCACAGCCTTTCCAGCAATCACATGCTCAAGTGGACCGCCCTGCATGCCAGGGAAAACTCCACTATCAAGAATTGATGTGAAAGATCTAACTGCTCCCTTCATTGTTTTGATACCCCAGGGATTTTCAAAGTCCTTTCCAACCATAATAACACCTCCTCGTGGTCCGCGAAGTGTTTTATGAGTAGTGGTTGTTACAACGTGGCAGTGAGGAAGTGGATCGCGAAGAAGCTTTGCAGCAATAAGTCCCGCAGGGTGACTTACATCAGCTAGTAAAACTGCTCCTACTGAATCTGCAATCTCTCTGAATCCAGCGTAGTCCCAATCTCTTGCGTAGGCAGATGCTCCACAAATAATCATTTGGGGGGTTTCTCTCTCAGCGATCTCTGCTACCTTATCCATATCCACCATTCCAGTCTCTTCTTCTACTCCGTAGAAAACTGGATTGTACAATTTACCAGAGTAGTTTACTGACGATCCATGAGTAAGGTGGCCTCCGTGGCTCAAGTCAAACCCTAAGATTTTATCTCCTGGCTTGAGGCACGCTAACATTACTGCTGAGTTAGCAGATGCACCTGAGTGAGGCTGAACGTTAGCCCATGTTGCGCCAAACAATTCACATAGCCTATCAATAGCTAGTTGCTCTACTTCATCCACGAACTGACATCCTCCGTAATACCTCCTTCCAGGGAGTCCTTCAGCATACTTATTAGTTAGGATAGAACCTTGAGCTTGCATTACTGCTTCAGAAGTGAAATTTTCAGAGGCAATAAGCTCAGCTCCTTCGAGTTGACGCTTGTGCTCTTTTTCAATGAGATCGGCTATTTGAGAGTCGTTCATGTTTAAAGGCATTGATTGTAAATTGTGGTCATCAAATATATGATTCTTGCGGCCTTAATTTTATGCTTGTGCTGACTTAATTTGGGCTGTAACAATATGCCAGATTCAACATACAAATACACTAATGATTTAGCAGGATCTTCGAGTCCATACTTGAAGCAACACGCTCATAATCCAGTTGATTGGATGCCGTGGTGTAAAGAAGCTTTTGATAAAGCTGAAACTGAAAACAAACTCCTATTTATAAGCATAGGTTATAGCGCCTGCCACTGGTGCCATGTTATGGAGTATGAAACTTTCGAAAATAAGGAAGCGGCAGCTTTTATAAATGAGCATTTTATATCAATTAAGGTGGATAGAGAGGAACGACCGGATGTAGATGCTGTTTATATGCATGCAGTCCAAATCATGACAGGCAGAGGTGGTTGGCCCCTGAACTGTATAGCATTACCGGATGGTCGTCCCATTTTTGGCGGTACTTACTTCCGCACTCAGCCCTTTTTAAAGCGCCTTCAAAGCATAATCACCCTTAAATCGACTGACCCTGAGAAAGTTGAAGAGTACGCCAGTAATCTCGCTCAAGGCGTCGCTGAATCAGACCTTATCTCAGCCCCTCAGGGCGACCCCTGGCACTCTTCAAATAAATCAACTCTCAAAGAGAGCTTGAACTCTCGGGTAGATGAGTGGAAAACTATCTGGGACAGAAAAATGGGCCTCACAACAGGTACGCCCAAATTCCCCCTTCCCACAAACATCGATTTCGCACTTCACTACGGTCTAGCCAGAAACGACCAGGATTCCCTCTCCCAAGTACGCATCACCCTTCAATCCATGGCCCGAGGCGGCATTTACGACCACCTTAGTGGCGGCTTCGCTCGCTATAGCATAGACGATGAGTGGAAGGTCCCACACTTTGAAAAAATGCTATACGACAACGCACAGCTCCTCACAACTTTCTCCCACGCTTACTCAACCTTTAAAGACCCAACTTTTAAAAACGTCGCACTTTCAACAGCGGACTTCATCTATACCGAATTCTGCGACCCACTGGGTGGTTTTAGGTCCTCCCTCGACGCTGACTCCGAAGGCGTGGAAGGGAAATACTATGTTTGGTCTAAAGCTGAACTCCAGGAAATTCTAACTCCAGATGAGTGCTCAATCGCATTCACTACATACGAGATCGATGGAAAATCATATTGGGAACACGGCAACAACGTCTTAATGAAGTGGCAATCAGACTCAGTCCTTGCATACGATCTAGGGCTTAGTCTGAAAGACTACACTAAAGCTATCGCAGCTATTAACAGTAAACTTTTCGAGCAAAGATCCTCTCGCATAAAACCTGGCCTAGACGACAAGGTACTTACATCATGGACTGCTCTAACCGTTTCAGGTCTTGCTACCACCTATAGAGTTTTCCAAAAACCTCAGCACCTAGCTCAAGCCCAAAATGCACTAAATTTTATTCTCGAAAAATGCCGCCTCGAGGATTG
>CEOV01129494.1_pt1 | contig 10047 bp, 10 predicted proteins | sample 530631 | NCBI WGS metagenome assembly CEOV01 (sample SAMEA2620756, study PRJEB7988) | marine metagenome | isolation source: saline water (ENVO:00002010), including
TTTGGACCACCGGGAAATTCAATACCTAAAAGTTTAGCAGTCTTGTCGAATGCTTCTCCTAAAGCATCATCAATTGTCGTTCCCAGTCTTTTGTAATCACCAAGCCCGTTAACACATAAAAATTGGGAATGTCCCCCTGAGATGAGCAATAACAAATAAGGATAATCTAATTTAGTTTGTAACTTTGGACTTAGCGCGTGTCCCTCTAAATGATTTACACCTATAAAAGGCTTATTTAATGATAAAGACAAAGCTTTTGCAAAATTAAGACCTACAGACAAGCATACAATTAATCCAGGGCCAGCAGTAGCAGCTACTGCATCAATATCATTTAAACTTTTTTTACTTTTCATCAAAGCTTCTTTTACAATTAGATCAATTTTTTCAACATGTGCTCTAGCTGCTAAATCTGGTACAACACCACCAAATTTTTTGTGAACATCAAATTGACTAGACACAATATTTGAGAGAATTTTTGGTATACCTGAACTATCATCTTGAATAATGGCTGCAGCTGTCTCGTCGCAACTTGTTTCTATTCCCATAATTAAAGCATTTTTTGACATAAATTTTTTTTCTTAAATTCAACGATTAAACTATAACAATGCAATATAAAGAAATTTATGAAAAGAAATAAACTTTTTATTGGATCTAGAGCTAGTAAATTAGCACTAATCTATGCAAATAAAGTTAAAAATGAAATCTCAAAGCATTATAATAAAGAAATTATTATAAAAGAAATAAATACCACAGGAGATAATAAGATAGATATAAGATTAAGTGAATTAGGTGGAAAAGGTTTGTTTTCAAAAAATATTGAAAATGAACTTTTAAACAAAAATATTGATTTAGCTGTACATGCTCTTAAAGATCTTCCATCTTTTGATACTGAAGGTTTGGTAACAAATTGTTTTTTAAAAAGAAATAATTCTAATGAGGTGATGATTAGCAACTCTAATAAAAAGTTGAATGATCTAGTTCCCGGATCTATTGTTGGCACATCTTCATTTCGTAGAGAATTTCAATTAAAAAGAATTAGAAAAGATTTAAACTTTAAACTCATTAGAGGTAATGTTGATACAAGAATAAGAAAATTAAAAAGTGGTGAATATGATGCTATAATTCTTGCAAAGGCAGGTTTAAGTTCTTTAAATCTAGAAAAAGAAATAACTCAAGAGTTTTCCAATAACGACTTAATACCAAGTGCTGGACAAGGAACCATTGCAGTACAGTGTAGAAAAGATGATGTAGAGATAATAGAATTACTAAATAAAATTAACCATGAAAAAACAAGTATTTGTGTAAAAGCTGAAAGAGAAGTACTTAAAGTTTTGGATGGGGATTGTGAAACTGCGGTTGGCGCAACATCAAAAATTGTTGATGATAAAATATATTTATCAGGTGAATTATTTTCAATTGATGGAAGTAGAAGATATTTTTATGAAACTAGTAAAAAGTTATCGGATTTTCATATGGCCGGCGAAGAGGTAGGAAAAAAACTTAAAGAAGAATCGCAAGGGAATTACAAAAAATAAATGCACATAATGTTAACAAGACCCTTGGAGGACTCGAAAGAATTAATAATTAAATTTAAATCATTGGGTTATGATGTGTCTCATTTACCAGTAATTAAAATAATAAAACAAGAAATAAAAAATATAGATTTACTTGAATTTGCTGGGATAATATTTACTAGTGCAAATTCTGTTAAATTTCTTGATACAAAAAAACTTAACAAATCTATATATTGTTTTTGTGTAGGGTCGGCTACAGAAAAAGAGGCCTTAAACAAGGGTTTCCAAAATGTTTATGCGGCTGATGGCAATGTCAACAATCTTAAAGAGATCATAATTCAAAATTACAATAAAAAAAAAGGTAAGTTACTTTATGTAAGTGGAGAATTAATAACTACAAATCTTCACAAACAATTGATAGATGAAGATTATCAAGTTGAAAGAATTGTAAATTATAACGTAGAGCACATTACTGAATTAGACCTAAAATTCATTGATCAGTTAAAAAAAAATATGCCCAATATCATATATGTGTACTCTCAAAATAGTGCAAAAAGCTTGCTCAAAATTATTAAAAAATATGAACTTATTGACTATTGGATGAATACTAACTTAATGTGTTTAGGTGAAAAAACATCTTCAGTTTTAAATGAAATAAAATGGAAAAAAATATTTTTATTTAATCCTGGAGAGGAAGAATTTTTACTATATAAAATTTAATTATGGAAATTTTTGAGAATTTTAAAGGACTGTTTTTATCTGTTTGGAACAAAGGAATAATTGGTGTCGACTTTGTGCAAATCTTAATAGGTCTTGGGATATTTTTTATTTTTTTAGTATTTAGAGGTTTAATAAGTAAGTTGATAATCAGAAAGCTTGAGATTATTTCAAAAAGAACAACCAACAAACTAGATGACACTTTTGTAAAAGCTATGGATGGTCCTGCAAAGTTTTTGCCTATAGTTCTTGGTTTCTTTTTTGCTAGTTATTACATCACCTTCGCAGAGGATACCAGATCATTTGTAGATAATGTAAACAGAACCTTGATTACAATATTATTATTTTGGACAATCCATCAAATTATAGAACCAATTTCTTATGTTTTAAGTGGTCTAGATAGACTCCTTACAAGAGAGCTAATAGGCTGGATTATTAAATCACTAAAAATTTTAATTTTTATTTTAGGAGCTGCAGCAGTACTTGAATTGTGGGGTATTAAGATTGGTCCAATTATTGCAGGTCTTGGTTTATTTGGAGTAGCAGTAGCACTTGGTGCTCAAGACTTATTTAAAAACCTTATTTCCGGGATATTAGTTTTAGTTGAAAAGAGGTTTAAAATTGGAGATTGGATTATTGTAGAAGGAATTATAGAGGGAATAGTTGAAAGAATTGGTTTTAGGTCAACAGTAATTAGAAAGTTTGATAAATCTTTAGCAATAATTCCAAATTTTCAGTTTGCTGAAAATGCTGTGATTAATGTAAGTCAAAAAACAAATTGGTTAATTAGTTGGACTATAACACTTCAGTACGATTCAACAATTGAACAGTTAAAAAAAATAAGGGATAAAATTGAGGACTACATAAACAATCATGAAGATTTTAATACTTCAATAGGAGTGTCTGTACGAGTTGATAAATTTGCAGATAGTTCAATTGACATGTATGTAAGATGTTTTACTAAAACAAATAGATGGAGTGAATACCTTAAAGTTAAAGAAAGATTAGCACTCTCAATAAAAGAAATTGTAGAGGGACAAAAAGCTTCTTTTGCTTTCCCAAGTCAATCAATTTATGTCGAGAAAAAATGATTGCAATATTTTACTTAACACTTCAAATAATTAAACTTTATAGCTACGTAGTAATTGCAAATGTTGTTATAAGTTGGTTAGTTGCTTTTAATATTTTGAATACTTCAAATAGATTTGTATATTCAATTTTGGAATTTACTTATCGTTTAACAGATCCTATTTTAAATAAAATTCGAAGTTTTTTACCAAACCTGGGTGCATTTGACATCTCTCCAATTATACTTCTATTGTTGCTATGGTTTATAGAAATGTGTATGAAGATCTACGTTGCACCAATGATTTTTTAAATACCTATGATTTTAATTGATGGAAAAAAAGCTGCTGCCGAACTAAGAAATGAACTCAAAAAAGAGGTAGCCGAACTTAAATCTAAATATAATAAAGTTCCTGGACTAACTGTAATATTAATTGGCGATCTAACACCTAGTCAAATTTATGTTCGTAATAAAGAAAAATCTGCAGTTGAAGTTGGTTTAAAATCAGATGTAATTAAATATCCAGATACAGTTGATGAAAAAACAGTTCTGGAAAAAATTACTGAGCTTAATAAAGACGATACTGTATCAGGAATTTTAGTTCAACTACCTCTTCCTAAACATATAGATAAACAAAAAGTTATAGAAACAATTCATCCTAGTAAAGATGTGGATGGTTTTCACCCCATGAATGTAGGAAATTTATCATCTGGTTATGATAGTTCAGTTCCTTGTACACCGCTAGGGTGTTATTTGCTTATAAAAAAAATTGAGCCAAACCTAAATGGTAAGAAGGCCGTCATTGTTGGTCGATCTAATTTAAATGGAAAACCAATGACGCAACTACTACTAAAAGAAAATTGCACAGTAACTATCACTCATTCAAAAACAAGAGATTTAAAAGCTGAATGTCTTGAAGCAGATATAATTGTTGCTGCTGTGGGTATACCAGAGCTAGTCAAAGGAGATTGGGTAAAAAAAGGAGCAATTGTAATTGATGTTGGAATTAATAAGACAGATAAGGGTATAGTTGGTGATGTAGACTTTGATCAAGTATCAAAAGTTGCAAGCGCTTTAACTCCTGTACCTGGCGGTGTTGGTCCAATGACAATTGCATGTTTATTAAAAAATACTGTTGAGTGCTTTAAAAGATCACAAAAATAAAATAATATTTATTGATTTCTTATAAGTGGATAAACCTTAGGACTTAAATATTTATAATTTGTGAACATTATTAAAATTAAAGTAATTACCCCAATACCTAAACCAATATTTATAATCAATTTTAAATTAAGTCCCCAAGTTAAATTAAAAATATCTTCTATTACATAATAAGAGCCAATAATTGCAAATATAATTGCTATTAAAATTATTGAGGAGAAGACTAATAAAAATTCAATAATAACAGAAATTATCACTTCTTTTCTTGAAAAACCTAATATTTTAAAAATTAAATTTTGAAACTCTTTAGTTTTTCCTTGAACAATTACAGCACTAGAAATTACAATTAAACCAATAATTATTGTGATTGAAGAAATTAATATTACTGCAACAAATACTTTATTTAATACATTTGTTACTTTTGATAAGTAATCTTTTATTTTAATTATCGATAAACTTGGTAATGCTTTTAATAATTTTGTCTCTTCAAATTTATTTTGATTTGAAAACTTAGCAGTAGCCAAATATTCATGAGGTATATTGCTTGCAAATTGTGGATTAAATAACATTGCAAAGTTTATTGACAGGTCACGGTAGTCAACAGCTCTAAAATTTTTGACTTCACCCTCTATCTTTTTTCCGTAAATGTTAAGAGTAAAAATATCTCCCAATTTTACATTAAAATCTCTGGCTACTTGAGCATCTAAAGATATTTGCAATTTATCTGGCTGAGTCAAATCCCACCAAACACCCTCAGTTAGAGGATTATCCACTGGAATTTCATCAGCCCATGACGATCTTCTCTCACTTTCAATGACCCAATAGCTGTTATTTTGAGGTGGTATATAAGTTTTCGGATCAATACCATTAATTTTCTCTAATGCATGAGAGACGATTGGAACGACCTCAATATTAGCGTTATTATCCATTTGTTTAATTTTTCTTAAAAAAGTTTCACGTTCATTATTTTGTATACCAATGAAGAAAAAATCTGGGGCAATTTCGGGTATAGACTTAGAAACTTCTCGTTTAAAATTTTCTCCCACCAAGGCTAAAGTAAATAGTAATGTTACACCTAACCCTAATGACATAATTGTTATTGGGGTAATACCTTTAGATTGAGTAATATTTTTTATACTGACTTTAAAAGAAATGTTAGGATGATTTTTAAATTTATTTAAAAATAATATTATTACTTTAGATAATAAAAAAAATATAGACAAACAAATAAAAAAAGCACCAAAATATGCCAGACTAATAATAGGTTTGTCAGAGCCAAATATAAAAATCGAAATTAGTATTGATAAAAATATTAAGCTTATAGCAGATGACTTTTTTGTATATTTAAATTTTAAACTTTGGAATACATTTCTAAATAAACTTGATGCTTTTACTTGTTCTATAGCATTTATTGTTGGTATAGAAAAAATGGCAAGCACTAGTAGTCCTACCAAAAAAATTTTTGTAAAATTTAAAAATGAAAAGATAGGTTCGATATTTAGACCAAGATTTTCACTTAAATAAAAACCGACAATAGGAACTAAAAAAAAACTAGATACATATGCACATATGCAAACAACAATAAGTAAAATAAATAATTGAACATAATAAATAGATTTAATAATACTCGAACTAAATCCTAATGCTTTTTTGACAGCTATCGACATATTATTCTTGTTTACAAATGACAGCAAAGTATTTGAAATCCCAATACCTGCTATTAGCATTGCGCTAATCGATACTAGAGACAAGAATTGGGAAAAGTTATTTATAACCCTTTTTAGCCCACTCGCTGAGTTTTCTGGGTATCTGATTTGAACTTTATCATCTTTTTTAAAAATTTTAATTATATTGTCTCTTGTTGTTTTTATATTATCGTTTTGTTTAAATTTAACTTTATATTCGTAATTTAAAAAACTGCCTAGATTATTTAATTTTAAAAGATTTAGAGTTTGTTTTCCTGCAATAGCAAAATCTCCAAATGCCACAAAGCCACTAACATCTGGTACAGATTTTATAATTCCAATTACAGTGAATATTTGATCCTGAATTTTTATTTTTTCATTTAAGTTTAAATTTAAACTATTAAAAATATTTTCATTTACTAATATTGTATTTTTTTCTTTGTGGATCCTAGATAAAGCTCCCTTCGGCTCATGACTAACATTTCCATATAATGGGTATTTGATATCAACAGTTTTAACTCTTACAAATAAAGTTTTATTTTTTTCATTTCTCGTGGTCGAAATCATTGTGCTAAATTCAACCATTTCAGAAACAATTGCGAAGTCCTTAACTTTATTTATTAAATTTAAATCACCTTGAAATCTGTTGTAATCTAACTCAAGATCTCCTCCTAGCAACTCCCTTGCATTATCTCTTAATTCCTTTTTCAAACTATCTTCGATAGTTAAAATTACACTAAGAATAAAAAGACTAATAAATAATGTTAGGACAATGCTTTTAATTTTAAAATAATTTCTACTTAAATCTTTTATTGAATATTTAAATATTAATTTTAAGTCTGAACTTTTAGGAAATTTTACCATCTATAATTTTGATTTTTCTTTTTGATTTATTTGCAAGTTTATGATCGTGTGTTACCATAATTAAAGATGATCCTTCCTCTGCTACATAATTAAATAGTATTTTTGATATCATCAGAGAATTTTCACTATCTAAGTTGCCAGTAGGCTCGTCAGCTAAAATTAATTCTGGTTTCATAGCTATTGCCCTTGCAATGGCAACTCTTTGCTGTTCCCCCCCTGACAATTGACTTGGCAGGTTGTTAAATCTATTTTTTAATCCAAATCTGTATAATAATTCTTTAGCTTGACTGTTAGGGTTTCTGAACTTATTTAATTCTAAAGTTAATGCTACATTTTCTAAAGCAGAATAATTAGGTATCAAATAAAAAGATTGAAATACTATTCCTATATTTTTTCTTCTAATTTCTGAGATTTTATCCTCTGATAAATTCGTTAAATCATTATTATTAAAATATATTTTCCCAGAAGTGGCTTTTTCTAATCCACCTATAAGCATTATCAAACTTGTCTTTCCTGATCCGCTCTCCCCTACAATTGATATAGTTTCTTTTTTTTTAACAGTTAGGTTAATATTGTTTAAAACTTTTAAATTCTTTTTATCATTTTGATATTTAAGGTTAACATTTTGTAATTTAAGAAGTGTAGTCATGAATAAAATATTTTTTATTAAAATAATATTGCTCTGTCTAGTAAGCATAAAAGTCAATGCAAAAGAAAAAATCTTACTTTTTGGGGATAGTATAATGGCTGGATATGGCCTACCAGCCGAATATCATTTATCAACCGTTTTAGAAAATGATTTAACTTCTGAAGGTTATAATTTTGAAGTTATTAATGGCAGTGTATCTGGTAGTACTTCAGCAAATGGATTGAACCGTGCAGAATGGAGTTTATCTGATTCTGATATAAGTTTAATAATACTATGCCTTGGAGCAAATGATATGCTTAGAGGAATAAATCCAGATGAGACAAGAACAAACTTAGAAAAAATAATACAAATTGCCAATAAAAAAAAAATTAAAATCATTTTAGCAGGAATGTTAGCTCCAAATTCACATGGTAAAATCTATAAAAAAAAATTTGACAATGTTTATCCTCATTTATCAAAAAAATATGATTTACCATTAATACCTTTCTTATTAAAAGACGTAGCATTGAAACCTGATTTAAATTTAAATGATGGGATTCATCCAAATAAAAAAGGTACGATAATTATAAGCAACACAATAAAAAATAAAATTTTAGAAAACATATAAATATTAATTTAAAAATATGATAAAAAAATATCACCATTTAAAAGATGGAAGCTTCAGAAATCCAGAGGGATCTCCAGTAAGAGATATGAAGTTCAATTGGAGTTATAGAATATTTAATCAAGAAAAAAAAAAATTAGATATGAACATTCCTAATGAACACGTAATTTCCAAGGATACGGTGATTAAATCACTTAAAGAAAATGAAAACAGTGATTACATTTTTTGGATTGGCCATGCTACTTTTTTAATCAAATTGGGAAATACAACCATTATAACTGATCCAGTTTTTGAGAAAAATATGGGACCTTTAATTTTTGGTCCTAAAAGATACGTAGATCCAGCTATTGAATTAGATGAATTACCTAAAATTGATTTATTTCTTTTGACACACAACCATTATGATCATCTTAGTACTAGAACTATACAAAGATTCCCTTACAAGAAAGCTAAAGTTGCTACTGCTTTACAGCTCGGAAAATATTTTACTAAAAATGGATTTAACGATGTGACTGAATTGGATTGGTATGACCAAATAAAAGTTAATGATTTAAAAATAACATTTGTGCCTGCAGTTCATTGGTCAAAAAGAAGTCTTTGGGACACTAATAAAACTTTATGGGGTAGTTTTTTAATTGAGTATAATGGAAAAAAATTTTTCTTCGCATGTGATACTGGTTATGGTGGAATTTATAAAGATCTAGGTAAAAAATACGGTCCTATTGATCTAACCTTTATCAATATCGGAGCTTATAATTTTTATCCAATGGCGCCAAAAAAAGATAAATCTATTTATCATACAAATCCAGAAGAAGCTCTTAATATTGGACAAGATTTAAAAAGTAAAAAAGTTTTAGGAATGCACTGGGGTACAGTAGTACTCTCGTTAGAGCCTATTATGGAGCCAGGTGTGAGATTTAAAAATTCTTCTAATCAATATGGATATCATCCTGATGATGCGATAACATTTAAGATTGGTCAGTTAGAGACTTTAGATAATATCTTAAGCTAATCTTGATCGGCCACCATCTACTGCAATTACTTGACCAGTAATCCATGAACTATCTTCAGAAATTAAGAATTTAGCAAGTGAAGCAGAGTCTTGCCCTTCACCAATCCTTTTTAAAGGATGTGCTTTTGCTATTCCATCTGCGATTGCAGAATTTTTTAACATCGGTTGAGCAATTTTAGATTTTGTTAAACTTGGAGCAATACAATTTACCCTTATATTTGGAGCAAACTCTGCTGCTAGACTAATTGCAAGCCCTTCAACAGCTGCTTTTGCTGATGCTATAATAGAATGGTTTGTAAAACCTCGATGAACAGCCGCAGTGGAAAAAAGAACTATTGATCCTTTATTCTTTCTAAGACTATCTTGAAAACCTTTTATAGCCTCAACTGCAGAATAAAGATTTAGTTTCATGCATTTATTGAAGTCTTCTTCTTTTGTCATTCTAACAGGTTTTAAATCTATAGATCCTATGCAATAAGCAATTCCTTTTGCCTCTGGTACATCGGACTTAACCTTCTCCATAAATCCATCCTGTAGAACATCAGCTACAGTAAAAGTACAAGCCAATTTTTCTGCGATCGGTTTAACCTCATCTTCATTTCTGGCAACTAAATGAATTTCAGCTTTATCATTTGCAAGCTTCTCTGCAAGACTAGAGCCGATAGAACCTGTCGCACCAAAAATAATATATTTTCCTGACATAAATTTTTTTTTAGTTATATTAACATTATGAAGTTATTTTTTATACTTGGAAATCAATTATTTCCACCAAAAT
>CEOV01056184.1_pt1 | contig 10030 bp, 8 predicted proteins | sample 530631 | NCBI WGS metagenome assembly CEOV01 (sample SAMEA2620756, study PRJEB7988) | marine metagenome | isolation source: saline water (ENVO:00002010), including
CTCTTGTAATGATTCAAGCCGTAAGGTGTCCCACCCACCATCGTCTGCTCCCTCAACATCAGCAAGGCGAAGGTTACCGATTCCACCCGCTTTTGTTCGGGGCGGGCAATCTGCTTTCAAGAACAAAGTATGGACATCATCCTCTAACAGATTCTCAAGAATCTCGGGTAAATCGGGATGGCTGGAGAATGTTGCCATGCACCTAGGTGTGAGTGCGTAGTCCTTGACCCTTCGCTATCAAACAGTAGCAGGTTCCAGTGAATAGTAGGTCCACCACAAGTAAGCAGTGGTCAGCCCGCAGATGACTATGCCTGGCCCTGCAGGCATACCGATTGCTGTACCTAATACGACCAGAATCCACGTACATACAATGAATGAAACAATCGAGATAATCCTTGCTCGGTCAATACCTAACAATGCCTTGAGTTCATCCCAGCGGATAGCTCCCCAGACTACGAAAAATCCGAGAACGTAAACACTGGTGAAAATCATCGAGTAGAACATCGATTCTGTGACATAAAAATTGAATCCAATTGCGCCTATTGAGGTTGTCCACAACTTCTTCAGCGGATCTACATAATTAGTCAGTAAATAGATGGCTGCACCAAAGCTTACCAACAGGAAAATTGGGTTTGCAGCAGCGAATGAGTCTATCACACCAGATAGTTCTGGAAGCGGTTCTAGAACGAATAGCGGTTCGGAATCTTCGGGTGACGAACTACCGGCCATGGCTGTGCGAGAGGCATCGGATTCTTCAATGTGGCCTTGAAATTGGTAACGCTTGAATCGCTCTCTCGGTCCATCTAACCCCTCTCAAGGCTGCCCCATAGTCAGGAGTTGGAGTCCATGCTTGTCCTGAATTGAATTTCTCAATACCTGAAATAAAATGCTTCAATTCCGATTCAAGCGGAGAGGTTGTAGAATCACAGAATATTTCGGTTTCATCGTTACCTGAAATCAATACAACTCTATCATGAACGTCTAGGTCGAACCTCAGGCTTGCATTAGAGCCAACTAGCGTAACCGTTCTTCTTTCACGAGTTGTCTGCCAACCTACATCGATTATTGCCTCGATGCCATGAGGGAATTCAAGAGCGATGCGGGCCTCGATTTTATCACCCTGGACATGCACAGCGCTAGGTTCTGACTCACTCATGAAGTGGCACATCAGGTCGATTGCATGTACCCCCAATGCTTCAATCACATTTCCATTCTCAGGAGCATTCCGGGTGGTTCTACGCACGAACCTAAGCGATTCAATTCTGCCTAATTCTCCGCTGTTAATCATCTGATTTGCTAGAGTAACCGCAGGGTGGAATCTCAACAGCAGACCTACCCCTAAAATCCTGCCAAACTCTCTAGCGTTTGCTAGAACTTGTGCGGCTTCCGATTCTGAACAGCCTAGTGGCTTCTCAACTAATACATGATACCCTTTTGACAACAATTCTCTAGCTTGAGAAGCATGAAGATTGGAAGGAGTTGCAATGATTACTAAATCGGCGTCTACATCATCAAAATCAGGCTTGGTTTCATCAGCCAAAGTTGCCGCTTCTCTCGCCGATTTTGATGTATCAATGACAGTAATGTACCCGATTATTCCTCTCTCTCTGAAAGATGCTAACACCCTCAAGTGATTATGGCCCCAGCGGCCGCATCCAAGTAAAGCGACTTTGAGCATGTTTGGCCCACAGATGGTTCAGCCTTCAGACTTATCCTCTTCGTCAGTGGGCAATGATTTGCCGTGGCTAGCCCCATACAATGTAACATTGGTGTAACAATCAGACAATTCACCCATGATAATATGAATAAGCAGTGTGCGTGGGCGGCATGATGACGAGTTCAAGCATCAACCCTGTCAAGAAGTGGGTTATGCGCCAATATTGGCGTATGCAACAATCTCAATCTATCATTTCTCTAGGTCTTCTAGGCTCAACCTTAACTCTACTATTATGGGATTATGTGAGCTGGAGATTTTCCGATAAATGCGACGAAGGATTTTGCTTCAGTAACTCCGTGCTAGGCATTCCTGCAACCTACATCGGATTGCTCAGTATCTTCGCTGGACTAATTCTAATTGTCTTGTGTGTTGGTTATCTGTATGACAGAGTGTTTTCGTTATGGACTGCTCAAAGGAGCGTTGATTTTGAAAGAAATCCTTTTTGGACATATGCTCTATCTCCAATGTTCATGATGAACATGGCAATGACTGCTGAGAATCTAAAGCGCAACTCTCCTGATGATGAAGAATTACAGGCGCAAATGGATTGGGTCTTGGGATACTGCAAAGAAAATGCCGATTCTGAAATCTGGGCTAGAACCGTCCAGCATTGGGACAAGCACATTTCAGAAACTCCTACATTCTGGTTCTTGGATGAGGAAGTTATGTCTAAAGCCAGATCCAAGAAGATTGAGGATGAGGATTGATGGGTATTGAAATCGAGCGACGATTTCTTATTGACGGTCGCGAAGGAAAACCCTGGCGTGAGGGCGAATCGAAACCGATTTTCCAGTGTTATCTAGAAAACGTCAGGCACGTCGATGGTAATATTTACTGGAATGAACATCTTCTTGTTGAAGACGATAGAGAACTTGCCAATCTAACTACTTGGAGGATTCGTCTAAGTGAAGGAGTTGTTACCTTGACTGCTAAAGGGCGTAGTATTGGAGCATCGAGAGCCGAATTTGAATGGGATTTGCCAATAGAATTGTACAATTCATTACCGCTAGACTCTCAGCCGTCAATAAGCAAAATCCGCCATCATTGGATTGGAGAAGATGGATTGCTGTGGGAAGTTGATGAATTTGAAGGAGTTCTCGGTGGCCTAATTATTGCCGAAGTAGAACTAGAAGATGAACATCAAGAGGTTGTCTTGCCGCCTTGGCTTGGACTTGAAATAACCTATCTCAAAGGATGGTCTAACTCCGCCCTATCATTGATGATCAAGGATTCAAAACTGAATTAATTCTCTCAATGTCAATATCCGAAATTGATGGATGGACAGGTATTGCCACTAACTTGTGTGCTACTTTGTCGCATATCTCAAGGCTCTCTTCATGTTGATGGTGTTCAGAATAAACTTGGTGTCGGTTACACGGAATAGGGTAGTGAACCCTTGCATCTATCCCTGCAGAATCAAATCTAGAAATCAAATCAGCGGGGTTATCATTCAACACACACAACTGGTGCCATGCATGTTTGGAATTTGGCCTGATTTTAGTTGAATGGTTTATCTCAATAGCATTCTTTCTGCGCTTCGCTGTCCATTCATCAACGTGTTTCAATTGAATCCTACCTATAGCTGCTGAAACTTCGCTCATGCGCAAGTTAGTGCCCAGTTCAACCGATTCAAGAGCGTCATTTCTTCCGTGGTCGACTAATCTCGACAATTTCTGCGCTAAATCCTCGCGTGTGGTAGTAATCATTCCACCTTCGCCTCCAACAGCCATGTTCTTGGATGGGAAAAATGAGAAGCAAGCTATGTCGCCAATCGCTCCAGCAAGTGTGTCATTCAAACTTGCACCGTGAGCCTGCGCAGCGTCTTCGACAAGGGATATGCCATATTTGTCACAAATCTCTCTGAGCCTAGGAGAAAACGGTTGACCAAAAATATGGACTCCGATTACTGCCTTGGTCTTCTCAGTAATTTTGGCTTCTACGTCGTCGGGGCAAATGCACCAATACTCTTCTTCAATATCCGCAAAAATAGGTGTTGCTCCAACCAAACTTACTGATGTTGCAGTTGCTATGAAAGTCATTCCTGGAACTATGACTTCGTCACCCGGCCCGATATCGAGTATTCTCATGGCCGCCCACAATGCTGCTGAACCGCTTTGACAAGGTACTGCCGCTGCCGCACCGCACCATTTTGCAAACTCTTCACCGAACATTCTAGCTTCTGGGCCTTTTACCCATCTACCGCTGGATAATGCAGAAATCGCGGCTCTTTCACACTCCTCGTCCCAGAAAGGTTTCGCTAATGCGACGCGGTTCATGTATCGGCGAAAGGGTTCGCCTCCTTGAGTGTGTCCCGCCCACTTAGTGGGCGTAGTCATCCTCAAGAGGGTAGGCATTGTTGGCTGGCCCATGTCCGAGGAGAATTCTCATGAGTTGAGAGACCTCGTCGACGACATTCTAGAAAATCCAAAGCCCTCTCGTAAAAAGAAAATCAAGGCAAAGGGTATGCTCTTGGGAGAGAGACGAGATAATGGAGAAATTGTCCAAATCGACAAGATGGTTCTCGCTAGGCATGCAGCAATGTTGGGTTCAACGGGTTCAGGAAAAACTGTAATGGCAAAATCGGTAATCGAAGAGGCTGCTTTGGCTGGCATTCCAGCGTTAATTCTTGACCCGCAAGGAGATTTGGCAAGACTTGCTCTAGGAATTGATGAGAAAGATTTGGCTGATCAAGGAGGAGAAGTTGACCGAATGAAGAAGTTGATTTCCACCATGGAGGTTAGAATTTGGACGCCTTTGCGTTCCAAAGGTTTGCCATTGTGTATCGACCCATTTCGCTCACCACCTGCGGATCTAGACCCAGAAGAGGCCATTACTGCATGGGACATGGTTGCTGCTGGTTTCAGTAATCTGGCTGGTTTTGATGTTGAGAAAACCCAGGGCAAAGTTGTGAAGCCTTTCTTGTATGAAATCCTAGTAAATGGAACAAGATTAGGTCTTGATGTCGGCGACTTTAGAGGGTTGGCTAAAGTGGTAAGGGAGCCTCAAGAAAACTTCACTCGTGCACTTTATCCAGAGGCTTTCATCGATGTCGAGGATGATGAGGATAAACCCGAAATTCCTCCGTGGGAAGAAATCATGTTCGAACACGGCCTTCGTGACTATGATGACATGTTGCCAAAATCAACACGTAATGATTTGGCAAGAAGATTGTCTGCATTCAGCAGCGGTGTAAATCAACTATTGTTCTCCAATGGTGTTCCAATAGATATCGATTCTTTCTGTGAGCCTGCAATGCCAGGTAAGGTTCCCTTGAATATCGTATATCTGAATACGATTCAAGACGAAGCTCAGAAGCAATATTTCGTTCAAGAATTAGCACGTGAACTGTATGATTGGATGTTGACTCAGCAACCTGCTGAAGGTGAATTGAAACTGCTATTCTTCATGGATGAAGTTGCACCTTATCTGCCGCCGCATCCTAGAAACCCTCCGGCCAAAGATTTGATCAAACTGATATTCAAACAGGCTAGAAAATATGGTGTTGCCTGTGTGCTAGCCACGCAAAACGTTTCAGATGTAGATTACAAGATTTTAGCCCAAGCAAATACGACATTCATCGGTAGATTCACCCAACCTCAAGATGTTGAAAAGGTTCGACACTTGCTCAAAGAAAGTGGTGGAGATCAAGATCTGGTCAAGCAATTACCAACCTTGGGCCCTGGGCAATTCCAAATGGTTGCTCCCGATGTTGACCCTGCTCCCATTCCAATCCAATGTCGATGGTTGTACACAGACCACGGAGCGCCGTTGAATGAAGACCAAGTAGAGGATGTCACAACTCCTGAAATTAGAGCCTGGGCTAAAGCCAGAAGTGCTGGAAAGGGCCGCAGTAGAGGTCGAGGTGCCGCCGCCGCTGCTGCTCGTGGCTCTAAGTGGAGCGGAGGAGAAGAAGCTGAAGGGCTAGTAGAGTCTGCCCGATTGAAATCAATTGGTGGAATGACTGCTGCTGCTCAAGGCGTAGTGGATGATTCTGCGTTTGAAGTCAGGTTGATGGGCGGACTAGCGGTTCTCAAAGATGGTCGTGACCCGTTGTATGTGATGCAAGCAACCGTGAATGCAACAACTTCCCTAGTAATGGCCTGGACACTGGTCGCTTTGTTATTGGCATGGAGAGATTCCTCTCTAGAGTGGTGGTGGCTTGCAGGTAGTTTCGTTCTTACTTTCAGCGTAGGTCTAGTAATCTCTCTCGAAATGCTATTATCGCATGATGCAGAGTTATTACGAAAATTGAGCAAGTTCGCAAAAACATCTCAGATACTGATTATTGCTTGGTTGTGGGGATTGTTATACTGGTCTTTCAACGGTTTAGATTTGTATGGAGCTGAACCTCTACTAGAAGTTGTAGTAGTATGGGTGTCTCTATTCCTTGTAATCGATGGGTGGAACAGATTCAAATTAGGAAGGATTAGGTGGAACGGCGGCAATGCTCTATCCAAATTGAAAGGGATTACTGCTGTACTTACAGACACACAGTTAACTGAAATGCAATCCAATTCTAAACAGATTCTAGCGGGCATGAGATGGATTCTTGATTTAGTCACTCTGTCTTGGTTATGCATCTTATTGATTGACACTCCTGACGGATATTGGGCCCGGCCGACTTTGTGGTTAGCCTCCCTTTACGCTCTTACTTTCGGTGCTGAATCCTGGTTGAGATTACGAGGAAGAATGCCTGAGGTGGTTGGTTGAGCGAGGATGGTTTCATCCCCTTAGAATGGGCTGAATTGCCTGAGAATGAAATGAAAATACGTGCTTTACAATTGTTCGAAAATATGGACAGAAGAAGGACTACTCGACACTTTTCTTCCCGTAATGTGCCTCGTGAATTGATTGAGCAAGCAATATGTTGTGGCTCCACAGCACCAAGTGGTGCTCACCTTCAGCCTTGGACATTCGTAGCTGTTAGTAATGCTGATTTGAAAGCGAAGATGAGAGAGGCGGCAGAGGAAGAGGAAAGGAAGACCTATTCTGAACGCATGCCGGAGGCCTGGCAAGAAGTTCTTGAGCCACTAGGCACTGATGCTGTGAAAGAACACATGACCGATGCACCTTGGCTGGTCATTTTGTTCAGACATTCTAAACGAGTTCGAACTAATGGTGAAATCGGACCAACGTACTACTCTACAGAATCCTGTGGAATTGCTGCTGGAATGTTTATTCATGCAATTCACAATATGGGATTGGTAACCCTAACTCATACTCCTTCGCCAATGGGGTTCCTGAGGGATATTCTCAATCGACCTGAGCATGAACATGCAATGTTGGTAATGCCGGTTGGCTACCCTGCTGAAAATGCGATGGTGCCAAATATTTCTAGAAAATCTCTAGAAGATGTCGCTATTTTCTTTGAATAATCAAAGAGCTGTGATGTCATCCCTATCACGAGAAATCCCTAGGTCTTTCATCGCCTTATCGAATATATCGCCCTCGATTTCTTTGCTTCTAACTAGTGAAGATAGGGCAGCTATTGTGATGCTTTGAGCATCTATTTCGAAGAATTTTCGAAGATTTGGTCTGGTGTCTGACCTTCCGAATCCATCGGTTCCTAGTACTGAGTAGTCGCCACCAACCCATTGTCTGATCATATCGGGTACAGCGATTTGATTGTCGCTAACTGCGATTGTTGGATATGTGCCGTCTCCCAGTAGTTGCTCAACGTACGGTATTTGCCTTGCATCGCTCGGATTCAAACGATTATTGCGCTCGCAATCAAGCCCTTCTCTCCTCAACTCTCCATAAGATGTTGCAGAATAGATTTCTGAGCGAACTCCATATTTTTCTAGAATTTCAACCGCTGCTAATAGCTGTAGCATTATTGGCCCAGAGCCAATCAATCTTACAATCGGTCCGTCTCCTTTAGGAGCACTGCGAAGTTTGTACATTCCCTTGACAATTCCTTCTTCTGAACCTGCCGGCTTAGGTGGCATTGGATGATTCTCATTGTAGACTGCGATATAGTACAACACGTCCTTTTCATCGACATACATTTCATCGATTCCTGCACGAATGATTGTTGCTAATTCGTAAGCAAATGCAGGGTCATACGCTCTGACTGCAGGGTTAGTGTGAGCCATCAACAAGCTGTGTCCATCTTGGTGCTGCAGGCCTTCGCCGTTGAGAGTTGTTCTACCACTAGTTGCGCCGATCATGAATCCTCTTGCTCTCTGGTCTGCTGCAGACCAAACCAAATCAGCGACCCTCTGGAATCCGAACATGCTGTAGAAGATGTAGAATGGAATTGTAGGACTGCCTTGGGTTGAGTAAGATGTTGCGCTTGCAATAAATGTCGACATTGCTCCCGCTTCAGAGATTCCTTCTTCGAATAGTTGCCCTTTCTCACTCTCCTTGTATTTCATCAACATCTTGTGGTCAACTGGGGTGTACAATTGGCCCTCTGGATGGTATATTCCGAACTGTGCAAATAGTGGGTCCATACCGAAGGTTCTAGCTTCATCAGGCACGATTGGAACAACTCTCTTACCGATTGATTTGTCCTTCATCAGGCCGCTCAGCAATCGCACAAAGGCCATGGTTGTGGAAACTTGCATGTCCCCCTTAGTGCCCTCATCAAACGTAGAATATCCTTCAGCACCAGGAGGTTTGAGTTCGCTAGGAGGTGCTCTCCTTTCAGGACAGAAACCGCCAAGTGAATTTCTTCTTTCTTTGAGATAGGCTACCGCTTCAGGCTCATCATCAGGATTGATGAATGGATATTCTTCCAACTCTTCATCACTGAAAGAAAGTCCTAGGTCGTCTCGCATCCATTTGATACTATCAACGTCAGCTTTCTTTTTGCCGTGAGTAGAGTTTCTTCCTGCAAATGCAGGACCTAATCCATATCCCTTGATTGTACGTGCAAGAATGATTGTTGGTTTGTCACTAGATGCTTCAGCAGCAGCATAAGCTGCATTGATTTTCACCATATCGTGGCCACCAAGATTTGATGCCAATGCTTCCAAATCATCGTCGCTTAGATGAGCGACCATGGCCTTCAGTTGAGGGGTGTTGAATAATTCGTTCCTGAATGTTGCAGCATCACTTGTGAAAATTCTCTGCTCATCACCATCGACTAATTCTTGCAGTCTGTTAGCAAGCGCTCCTTCAGAATCGCGAGCAAATAGGTCATCCCACATTGAGCCCCAAAGAATCTTGATTACATTCCATCCAGACCCTCTGAATCTTCCTTCTAACTCTTGAACTATCTTTGAGTTGCCTCTTACCGGACCATCCAATCTTTGTAGATTACAATTCATCACCATAATGACGTTGTTCAGATTTTCACGAGATGCAAGTGTTAGTTGGGAGAGCGACTCTGGTTCATCTGATTCTCCATCTCCCATGGTGTACCACACTCGCGAGTTCGAAGTATCAGCAAGGCCGCGACTGGAAAGGTATCTATTGAAGCGAGCAGTATGAATTGCTGTCATCCCACCAAGGCCCATTGAAACGCTAGGATACTCCCAGAAATCAGGCATCAATCTTGGGTGGGGATAGGAAGAGAGTCCGTTTCCATCGCACTCAATTCTGAAGTTGTCGATGTTTTCTCTTGTAAGTCGGCCTTCTAGCCATGCACGAGAATAAACTCCAGGGCTTGCATGACCTTGCCAGTAAACATGGTCGCCCCAGCCATCCAAATCTTTACCCCTGTAGTAGTGATTCTGTCCGACTTCCCATAGATGTGAATTTGATGCAAAGGTGGAGATGTGACCTCCAATGCCATCATTTGCTTTGTTCGCTCTAGTTACCATCATCATTGCATTCCATGAAATGATTCCATGAATGCGTTTTTCCATCTCCAAATCTCCAGGGTATTGTGGCTGTTGTGAAGGATGAATTGTATTGAGGTAAGGGGTATTAACAACATCGATATCGACGCCTTCTTGCCTTGCAGCTCCTATTGTCTGCATAAGCAATCTGTGCGCCCTTTCAGGACCCAAGGCATCACTTACAGCACGAATCGCTTCTTGCCACTCAAGTGTCTGCTCAGGGTCAGGGTCGGGCAGAACATCGCGGAAATTGTCGTCGCCCATGGACCTCTCTCCGGTTTAATGGGGCCATAGGCCCCCTTTCAAAGAATCGCTTTACTCGTTTATCACATGGTTGTGCCAAATTGAAAGAGTTTCAGAGCATTCGTCTTGGGATTTTACTACTGCAAGATTTCCAGGAATGCCTCCCGTCATCGCTCCATCTGCAAGAGTTATTCCGTCGTGAACGGGGATTGACTCTATCGTTTTAGTGTGGTCTCTGTAGACGCCGATTTCAAAAATAATCCATGGCTCTCCCTCGCCGACT
>CEOV01022945.1_pt1 | contig 10020 bp, 10 predicted proteins | sample 530631 | NCBI WGS metagenome assembly CEOV01 (sample SAMEA2620756, study PRJEB7988) | marine metagenome | isolation source: saline water (ENVO:00002010), including
CGGAAACGATATGGTTTTAAAAGTATGGGATGAGTCTACTCAGGAAGAATTTACGTTAGAATATGAAGTTTCTGCTGGTAATGGAACGTTTAATGGTCTTTTTACAGTAATATCTGAAATCTACTTATGTGAGATTCCTGAAGGTGCGTGTGATTGTGATGGAAATATTTTAGATGAATGTGGAGTTTGTGGAGGCGATGGAATTTCTGATGGAGCATGTGATTGTGCTGGTAATGTTTTAGATGATTGCGGAGTTTGTGGAGGGTCAGGTATCGATTTAGATCAAGATGGTATATGTGACGATGTAGATGAGTGTGTTGGTCAACTTGATGATTGTGGATTATGTAATGGCCCTGGACAAAATATTGAATGTTGGGATGGCTCTTTTGTGTGTGAAGAATCAGATTGTCCTTTAGATTGTGATAATTGTCCTGATTGGGATTCAGATGGTGATGGTTTTTTCGATGATATAGGTCTTTATCAAAATAGTGGCTCTGTAACTGCTGCTGTTTATCTAGATGGTTTGAATGCTGGTAGTCCTAATGATCTTTTGGGAGCATTTGTTAATGGTGAATTAAGAGGAATAGGTTTTCCTTCAGAAGTTCCTTTTGGACCTTTTGCAGGAACATATCAATTTCTCACTTTAATCTATAGTAATGAGTCATCAGGGGAATTTATCAATTTTAAGTTTTATGATTATGAGTCAGATCAATTATATGATATATCTGAATCAGGTGAATTTATTAGTGATATGATTATGGGCTCTGTTGTTAATCCTGTATTTTTAAATGTAAGTACTGGAGTTGATGTTACGTTGGATATTCCAAGTGGTTGGAACTGGATATCTTTAAATGTATTAAATGATGATATGGCTCTAAATAATGTTTTTTCATCAATTGAGGGTAGTGCTCAGTTTATTAAAAATCAATCAGCTTATGCGGATTATTACGCCGGATTTGGTTGGTTTGGTACATTATCAGATGTAAATAATGTTTCTATGTACAAACTAAATATGATTCAGGATGATACGATGACATTCAGTGGAACACCTGTTGATGTAAATAATACATTGCTTTCTCTAGGTTCAGGATTTAATTGGATAGGATATACTCCACAGTTTTCATTAGATGTAAGTACTGCATTATCTAATATTCCTGCTGGTAATGCACAATTTATAAAAAGTCAATCTGCTTATGCTGATTATTATGCTGGATTTGGTTGGTTTGGTACATTAACTAATATGAATCCTTTACTTGGTTATATTATTAAATTAAATAATGATACTGATTTTGTTTATAGTGATGGACAATTATCTAGGGTGTCAACCTTAGTCAATAATATAAATGAAAATGATTTTGATTTAAATATTCATGATTACGAGTTTAATGCAACAATAACATCTTCTTTATATATAAATAATGATAGAGTAGACAGCTTTGATTATACTTTAGTTGCTTATAATGGCTCACAATGTGTTGGATATGCTGATGGAATGTATTTTCCATTAGATGGAAATATTGTATTCCCTCTAATGGTTTATGGAAATGAAGAGGGCGCTAATTTATCTTTTAAAATTTATGATAATATTTCAGGTAAATATTTAAATTTGAAAGAAGAGATTACATTTATTCCAGATATGAGTTTAGGAAATGGATTTAGTCCAATTCAGTTTCATAATGAAGAAAATCCAGATAATTACAGACTAAGTGCTGCATATCCAAATCCATTTAATCCAGTTGTAAATTTTGATTTAGATTTAGATGGTTCAAAATATGTTGTTGCAAAAGTATATAACTTGGCTGGTCAAGAAATTTCTGTATTGCATGATGGTCAAATGTCTGGTTTTAATAAGCTTAACTGGATAGCATCTGATCAATCAAGTGGTATTTATTTTATTCAAATTTCTCTAGATAATGAAATAATTGCTAATAATAAAGTTATATTATTAAAATAATTTATAGTTTAATTTGAGTTATTAAATATTTATATGATTAAATTTTTATTACCTGTTTTTCTTTCCATGAGTTCTCTACTCTCATATGAGAATTTATATTTAATGGAGTTTGATAATACTTCTAGGGATTATAAGTTAGATTCTTTTTCTGAGACACTACCTGGTTATATAGTTGAAAGATACTCCAATTTAGATTATTTAAATATTTTGTATGCACCTAAAATAATTCCTTCAATGTATGATGAAAACTCTGATTTAAATAATGGTATTTTAATTAATGGAAGGTTTTTATCATCATATGATAATATTATTATTTCATTTGATGCTTATGATGTAAATACATGGGAGAAAAAAGCTTACAGATCTTATTATTGTAAAACTAGTGATGTTGAATGCATTGAAAAAGCTTTAAATGTATGTATTGATGAAAGTATAATACCTCTATTTTGTCCTTATTATGATTGCATGGGTAAATGTAATGGTGATGCAAAAGTTGATTGTAATGGAGATTGCAATGGGCTAGCTAAATTAGATTGTGAAGGTATATGCAATGGAAATGCAACTTTAGATTGTAAAGGTACTTGCTGGGGAAGTGCTAAATTAGATAATTGTGGTACATGTGATTATGATAGTAGTAATGATTGCAAAAAAGATTGTTTAGGTGTTTGGGGTGGAGATGCATATCTAAATTCATGCGATATTTGTATTTCAGATCAAATGGATGAAAGTTCTGGAATGGATTGTCTTGGTGTATGTGGTGGAGAAGCTTATTTAGATTGTAATGGAGATTGCAATGGTACAGCTTTTGTAAATGAATGTAATGTTTGTGTTGGAGGAAATACTAATAATAATATTGACTTAGGTTTTGATTGTAGTGGTGAATGTTTTGGATCTATAATGCTTGATGCTTGTGGTGTTTGTGGTGGAGATAATTCTTCTTGCTCAGATTGTATGGGAAATCCTAATGGTAGTGCATTGCTTGATAATTGTGGTATATGTGATTTTGATATTTCAAATGATTGCGTACAAGATTGTAATGGAGATTGGGGTGGAAATGCATTTTTGAATGAATGCTCTGTTTGTGTTGGTGGCAAAACATCTTTTCCATTTAATCAAGGACTTGACTGTAATGGTATTTGTTGGGGAAATGCAAAACTAGATGACTGCGGTATATGTAACGGTTTAAATAATTGTGATTATTCAGATAAAATTAATATTAAAAATAATAAAAGAGAAAAATTGTTTTCTCAAAAAAATATTAAGTTTTTTCATAGTAACTTAAATTCTCAAAATAAATTATTGAATGATATTGAAAATTATAATAGTATTGAAAAAAATACAGTAAATCTTCTAGAAATTTTAGATAATATAAAAGGTAGTCTTTATACTGTAAACATATCAGATATATTAAGTGAAAATTTAAATGAAAATGTTAATGTAACTATTCCTGTTGAATTTTCTATCAGTGATACCTTTTTAGATATGTTCAATGAAATTCCATTTGATGTAAAAGATAACTCAAATGGAACATTTATATATAAATTAAATAAGAACGATTATAATTTAGATAAAGATTTGATAAACTATTTATCCTCAATGAATTATCAAATTATTCCAGTGATATTTTTAGTAAGTTCTGATAACAATGTAAGTAAATTGATTGTTGATTCATGGAGTAAAAAAAATGATAGCTTTAATTCTATTGCGAGTCAAGGAATTGAAGTTGATTTTTTTGATAGTTTTTCGCCACTAATTTCTATAACACCAGGAAAATCATCCATTCAATTTAACTTCCAAAAAAATTCTTTAAAAAATAATTATTCTTTCATAGTTAGTAAAAAAGAGTTTTTGGAATATGACCATGCTTATATTGATTTTTTCTACTATAAAAGTTTATCATCAGAAATAACCAATTCAATAGCAAATTATTAATAAATGTTTAAATTTTTAGTAATAATATTAGCTTTTAATCTATATGCAGATACTTTACCGAATGGTTTTTTAAAAAGTATGGATAAGAAAAAAGTTGATTTACTTCAAGCCATCAATGGTGATTTTACTGTAATTAATTTTTGGTTTTTAGCTTGTGAGCCTTGTAAAAAAGAAATGATATATTTAAGTGATTATAATACTAAATATTCAAAATATGGTTTTAAAGTTTTAAGTATTAATACAGATAATGCTAGAACTTTAAATAAAGTAAAACCTTTTGTGAACTCTCAAAATTATTCATTTCCTGTACTATTAGATCCTAAATCACTTTATTTTAGAAAAATTGGAGCTAAGGTGTGTCCTTATTTACTTGTTGTTAATGATAAAGGTGAAATTCTTAGTCGTCGTTCTGGATATAATCCTGGTGATGAGATAAAGTTAGAGCAAGAAATTGTTTCTATGTTATATACAAGAATTTCTTCTGATACAACATTGGTTGATTCAAGTATAATTAATATTTTAAATACAGTAAATCCTCAAAATAAATAACGTTGTATTTTTTTAGAAATATTGTTTTAATTTGTTCTTTTTCCATTCTTTTATCTCAAACTGAGTCAATTATTTCATATGAATTAAAAATTGGAAATGGAAAAGGTGAAAGTAGAGATTTTTTTGAAAATTTAATAGATATAAATACTTTTTTTGATAATGGTTTATATCTTTATACTCAATTAGAATATAGTGTTCCGCCGTTATTAGGTCCAAGTAGTGATATTAAGAATATATTAAATACAATGTATGCTCAATATTCAAGTAATAAATATGAGCTAACTCTAGGAAATTTATATTTACTACAAGGTATGGGTTTATCAATGCATACATTCCAAAATCAAGATATTGATTATGACAATAGTATTTATGGATTTGATATAAACTATAGTCTTAATAATAATTTTGATATATTTTCAACAGTAGGCTATAATAACGTTAAATCTAGAACTAATCCTGCTGAAATCAACCCATCAATTTCTGTTCAAAATAACGTTGGTTTAATAGGTTCAAAATATTTTCATGACAACTTTGAATTATACTATTTAACGATGGTTTATGATCAATCTTATGATTCTGCAGATATGATAAGTTTAATGAATCTTTCTAATGACTTAGGGGATCATCTAGATGTTTTGAGTGATTATATTTTAAATGAAAATCCTGATTTTGAAATGAAGAACTTAGAACATAATTTCGGATTAAATTTGATGTTTGGTCCATTTGATTTATATCTTGAAAAATCCTTAGTTTTTTATGATAAGCTTTTATCAGATAGAACTGATGGTTATAAAAATTATATATCTCTATATGCGAATGTACTAGGTTATGATTTGATTTATGAATTTAAAGATTATAATACTACTTTGTTATATAATGTTTTCTCAAATCCTCCAGTTGTTTTTAAAGAGCCTTCCTCAGTTTTAATTGGAAGAAACTTGCATACCATCGACTTTAGCAATGAATATGGTCATCAATTAAATTTAAATAAAATTTTTAGAAATAATTTATCATTTAATCTCTCATATGCTTTTGCTTTGCATCATAGAAACGGGCATGAAGATGAGAATTTATTTAATATTAATATTTATAATAATTTAGTAGAGTTAGAAAGTATATATCCTTACAAGCAGTATTTTATTGAATTTAGTAATTGGTCTAAAAACGATATTTTCTATTATAGAGTAGGTTATGATTATTATTATGAAACAACGTTTGAAAAAACCATTGAAGCTAAAACTATTCCAATGCAATTTGTTTATAAATTTCCACAGGGTAATTCATTGACCACTTATCTTGAATTACAAGAAAAGTTTGATAAGGCTGTTGATAAAAAATATGATTATGTTTATCTGAGCCCTTCGTACAATCATTTTGGAAATTGGTCTTTAACATTTTTTGTTGATGCGGATTTAGATGGAGATGATGCTTATGCTTTGGATTATACTATAAATTTAGAAAATGCACAGTTATCTTTATTTTTAGGATCTCAAAAAGGAGGTTTGGTATGTGCAAATGGTTCGTGTATACAACAACCTGATTTTGATGATGGATTAAAAGTAACCCTAAGGAGTAGTTTTTAGGTTACATTTTGATACTTTATTTTAACTCTTATTTTATTATATTTAACTGTTAGAAATTATTATTAAATGATGGAGTTATTATGAAAAATATAGGTATTGGCATATTTTTTACACTTTTTAGTCTTACTTTCACTCAAACTTATTGCACTGGTGATCAAATTAGTTTAGAACATCAAAATAGTCCCTTAGTTGTTGGTGCAGGCTTTGAAGATTACAGTGCAGGTGATAATTTATATCTTTCTGATTTTAATGGTGATTTAAATGGCGGTAGTTATTCCATAATTTTTATCGAAATGAGTGCTAGTTGGTGAGGAACTTGTATTTCTTTGGCTCCATCAGTTGATGAGCTTGAACAGCAGTTTTCTGAATACAATGTAAAGTTTATAACGTCTTTTCAAGATGCTGGAACAAATGATAGTGGTACTTCTAATCTTTCTTCTTTAGGTTGGCAAAATCTTGGAGTTCCTGGAATTCCTCTTGTAGTTGATCAAAATGCAAGTGATGTAAGCTTGTTTGATTTATTGCATGATTCTTATAACGCATTTCCAACTTTTGCAATTATAGATCATACAATGACCTTACGTGGCAAACCTTGGACATTAACGAGTAATTCTAATACAAATTCATGTGATGGAAGTAGTTCATATTTAAATGGTTGGAATGGAGGAAGTGTTGGTACTTTCATTCAACAACTTGTTGATGAATGTGGACCTCTTTGTGAAGATAACCCTGATGTAGATTTAGATGGTATACTAGTAGGAGATGATAATTGTCCAAGTGATTATAATCCAAATCAATTAGATTCTGATAATGATAATATCGGAGACGTTTGTGATGAGTGCAGCAATATATCAGGAGATTTAAATGATGACTTAATAGTTGATGTACTGGATATTGTTAATCTTGTAAATATAATTTTAGTTGTTAATCAAAATCCAACTGATTGTGAATTTGTGGATGCTGATTTCAATAGTGATTCAAATGTAAATATACAGGATGTTATATTAGTAATTAATAGTATATTGAATTAGATTTGTGAAGATTTGTTTGTTTTTTATTAGTTTTTTGATTTTTTCGTCATGTGATTTACCAAATGAAGCAGAATCAGATTGTAGTGGTATTCATTTAGGTTCTGCTTTTATTGACGATTGTGGGCGTTGTGTTGGTGAAAATACTGGGTTTCAGTCTGGACATGACAAAGATTTATGTGGTCAATGTTTTGGAAGTAATGAATGTTTAGATGGTTTATGTGTTGACCAAACAGCAATTAATTTCCATACTGAGTTAACTGATAATGCTATCGCTGATAATTCTTTGTGTGTATATGATATATGTGAAACCATTCCTTCTGATACTGAGTACTTATGCAATACTAATCAAATAAGTTATCCATATCAAACTGGGGATCAATTAAATTGTGCTGATGTAGAAGAATCGTTAGATTTTTGTTTTCCATCAAATTGTAATGAAAGTATTAAACTAAGCGATTTTTATGGAAAAGTTATTTGGTTAGAGCTGACAAGTACATGGTGAGCAACGTGTTATACACATTTGCCGGAGGCAGATGAATTAATAAAAGATTATCTTGATAATCCTAATTTTGTTGCTATATCAGTTTTAATGGATATTGGTCAACCACATTCTTGTGAATCTTGGGGAAATCATGGCAATAATAAATTACCTATTTTGATAAATGGTGGTAATTCTCTAACTTTAGGTAATTTAAGTGGTTTAGAAAGTAAGTTTTTTACTTCTACACAGATACCAAAAAGAGTTTTTATAGATCATGAATTAAAAGTTTATGATTCAGTTTCTGGTTATATGAGTGAAGCAGAAATAAAATTAAAAATAGATGAGATGTTAGAATTAATTGAGGAGTAATTAGTGTTGAGTAAAATAGTTTTTATATTAAATTTATTGTTTCTAGTTCAAGCAACAACCTATACGGTTAATGCTGGTAATATGTATTACAATCCAGAAAATATTGAAATTCAAGTTGGAGATACTGTGGAATGGTATAATGAAGGAGGGTATCATGATGTTGTTGTTACTTCAGGTCCTGAGTCAATTTCTTTTTCAGCTTGTAGTTCACCTTGTAATATAGGTTCACATACATTTACTTTACCTGGTACTTATGATTATATTTGTAGTGTCGGTCAACATGCAGCGATGGGAATGGTTGGAACAGTTACGGTTGTAGAAAGCGGTGTTGAAGGATGTATGGATCCAAATGCTATTAGATGTGATGAAGATATAGATATACTTTATTTTCCAGAATGTTTGTCTTGTTCAGATTCAGAGCCTTGTGAAAATTATTATAATGAAAATGCAACTGTAGATAATGGATTATGTATGTATAATGATATGCCAACAGATAGTGAATTCGTAATCACACAAGTTAATGGCGGTTATAATATTGATTGGAGCGCTTTTAGTCCACCTGTTGATGTTTTACAATATACCTTGCAAAGATGTTTAGATCCTGATGGAGATACTGATGGAGATGGGTATTATGAATATGAAAATTGTCAAATGCTAATTGCTCCAATGTCTTTTAATCTTGACACTAGTTTTGATGATATCAATGAAGTTTTTAGCAATGATGTTTACTTTGCTAAATATACTCTTTACGTACATTATCCAAATAATAACTATTGGGGTTCAGCTAATGCCTATTATTTAGTAGAATCAGAATCACCTCAATGTACGGCTGGTGATGTAAGTGGGGATGGTACAATAAATGTTTTAGATGTTATTTCAACTGTAAATCATATTATTGGTACCTCAACCTTAGAAGGTGAAGGTTTTTGTGCAGGGGATGTAAATGGAGATGGTGTAATTAATGTAACAGATATAGTAAGTCTTATAAATATTATTTTATCTTAAATTAAAAGGAGAGAAAATGAAGTGTGATAATTGGAATTGTTGGAAAGAAGGAATAGAGTTAGCTTTAAAAGTTATCTTTGTTGCAGTTTTTACTTGGGGTGTAATGAGTGCTGTTTGCTGTATGGATAGTTGTGGTGACAAACAGTCAGGTTGTTGTAAAACCAGTGTTGTTGAAGGAAAATCTTGCAGTAAAAAATAAGGAGTTGTGATGAGAAAAAATATATTATCGTTAATTTTTATTTTTAGTATTGGGACTTTTTTTAGTTCTTGTTCAACAATTAATACTTCAGGTGGTGATTGTTCAGCTTCATCATGCTCTAAAATGAGTTGTAATAAAGAATTAAAATCTTGTGATTCTAAAGAATCTAAGTCATGTTCTACTAAATCATGTTGCTCTAAAAAAGATAGTAAAGAGAGTTAAATATGAATAAAATTTTATATACTATTTTATTTTTCACATTATCTTTTAGTTATAGTGTTGGTGATTTAATATCTATATCTGATCAAAATTTAACTAAACAAACCTGCTATCCTGGCAATGGCTATGAAGTGGGAGATGATTGGAAATTAGCAGATTGGAATGGTGATCTAAATGGTGGTCATTACAATGTTATTTTCATTGATATGTCTGCAACTTGGTGACCAACATGTTATCAGTCACTTCAAGGCCCGGCGGGCGAAGTGCATCAGAATTTTGAAGATAATGAATATGTTAAGTTTTTAGGTGCTTTGTCTGATTTAAATCAACCTTATTCTTGTACACAATGGGGAAATGCTCCTGATGGAGGCTATTCACAAATTGTTCATGATACAGGAAGCTCAATCTATTCAATGCTTACTCCAAATAATTATGTACCAGCAACTGTATGGATTGATCATAAAATGCGTGTACATGATCAGATGAATACAGCGGGTAGTTGGTCAATTTCTTCGAGAATAAATTCAATGTTAGAAGGTTGTGGTGAATGTAGAATAGATGGCGAATTAATTGATGATTATAGTGCGGAGGGAGAATCATATCAACAGTATTGTTGTGAGGATTTTGGTGGTACATATTACGAATTTAGTAATATTGAAGATAATTATTGCCAAGGTTCTGATGCAACTTGGATATCA
>CEOV01129135.1_pt1 | contig 10014 bp, 6 predicted proteins | sample 530631 | NCBI WGS metagenome assembly CEOV01 (sample SAMEA2620756, study PRJEB7988) | marine metagenome | isolation source: saline water (ENVO:00002010), including
TTAGGAATTTCTCCATTTGCGATTTTTTCCATCCAAGCGGTTTTTTTAATGGTCATATTCATCCTAATTTTGCTGATTTCTCCTTCTTGCAAGTTCATCAGCTTCTCTTCTGAACTTTTCAATAGCATCTAATGTATTCATACTTTCATTTGCAGCCTCATTTCCACCTTTTTTCAAATTTACTTGGTCTGCTTCAATTTTCAATGATGTAAGTATTCTTGAATCAATACCCTTTTCCCCACAATGTCTACAGAATTTAGTAGGATTCTTTTGTTCCATTCCACAACTTGTACAAAAATACATTGTGCTCGACTATATCGAAACATCTTATCCAATTGAAACTGTCGGCGATTATGTAGCTAATTTAAGGAACAATTCCCATGTGTTAATTCCAGCAGCAGTTGCTCTATCACTTATGTCTTGGAATTCTGTATTTTCCATAATTGCTTGATGGTCTAAACCTTCTGCCATTAATTTTTGAACAATCATTCTAAATTCTGATTCCACACCAACTTCAGGTAATGATGTTTGTTCCTCAACAATTGCTTTTGGGGCAGGTGATGTGTTTTCTTCTGGAATCTCATTGGATGTAATTGGAGCTTCTTCTTCGATTTGGACTGTTTTTTCTTCTAAAAATTCATCATTTTCAATTGATGGTACTTCTTCAACTACTGGAGTAGTTGTGACTTGTTCTTTAATCTCTTGAACTTCTTCTGGTTCAGAGATACTTGGAGTTAATGGAACAACATCTGGAATTGATAAGAATGCTTTGGAAACTAGGCTGTGAGGAGGCATTACTAATGGTAAGTGTCCAAAGTAGTCTAATGATTTATGAGCATAAGTTTCCATTTCAAAAGCTTCAAATCCTAGTCTAATTGATGATACAGCATTTGATGGAAGTGGTTCAATTATTGTAGAAACTTTTTCATAATCATTATTTGAAATTAATTCGTTAACCCATAAATCCAAATCAGAAACTGCGATATTTAAAAATTGATAGGATGCAGATAATGGATCGATACCTCTAGATCTAATTGTATTTGCTTCATCTCTTGGTCTGTAAAATAAGCCGAATACAGGATGTTTATGTTCCACATAAAAACCATGTTGTTCCATTTCAGGTCTAGATTTTCTTGGTAGTAAAATTAAGCAATTTTTCCTTTCTACAGTTTCATCCCAAATTGTTGGCCAGCGTACTGGTGCTTCTTCGATTAATTGTTTTAATGTGACATTTGTCAGTACACTTACGTTTCCCAAAGCCTCACCTAAGTAGGGCACATACTAGACGTTATGATAACATTGCGATTAAAAATTAAAAAATTTAGCGAGCAATTATTATTGTTGATGTGTAAAGTAGTATCAATGCAAGAACCGCCTTACATCGATTTTGATGACTACGACTTTCATTTTATTGTAAAACTTCCAAAAAAATATCATGTTCATGATTTTACTAATGGCGTAGAAACTTCTCCTCTTGAGTTTTCAATCGGGAAATATGATGAAAACAGGAAAGGTTTGTATGAAACTGAATTGTTTGAAGGTAAGAGAACTCATCATGTCGGAATAGATATTGGTGGTCCTATCGGTACTCCCATTTATGCATTTTATGATGGTATAATTTTTGATAAGAAGTATTTACCTGCAGATGGGGATTATGGGAATGTGATTATAATGGAGCATGAGTTTAATGGAACAAAATTATGGGCACTTTACGGCCACTTAAGTTCTGAATCATTAGGGACTTTCGATATTGGAGATGTCGTTGAAAAAGGGGACTTGATAGGATGGTTTGGTGATAAAAATGAAAATGGTGGTTGGGAACCTCATGTTCATTTTCAGCTTTCATTTGAGAAGCCTTTGAATTGTGATTTACCAGGGGTTGTAATGCCTTCAGAAAGAGAATTAGCACTAAAAAAATATCCGGATCCAAGACTTGTTTTAGGAGCATTATATTGAGTCTGAAAGATGCTTTTTCAATGACTTAATACTTGGAATTGCTGAGGGATCTTTGCCATGTAACAAACTTAATGCACAACTTGTCCAATCCATCAAAATACATACATGTAGTAAACATTCTAACAAAGATTCACCTTCTGCTCGAACCTTCCAAGCAGAATGGGATTTGATATGATGCGTAAACCATTTCATTCTAACTTCATTCCTAGAATGAATTAATGGTGAATCTAAAATGATTGTAGATTGAGTTTCAGTCATCGGATCTTTTACGTCTCCTTTCATTCCCCAAGCGATAATATCATTATGGTTCATTTCGGGTAATATTGTAAATCTAGCGAACCTTGCTGCGTTTTCATTAATTTGCGTAGCGAACCGTTCTGCTGCAATTCCCATTTCTCTACTTGAAACAATTGCAATTGGAGAATTTAATAATTCATTTGCAAGTTGAAGAGTTGGAGATTTTTCATTTCTAATAAAATCAGAATTATCGATTTCATCAGCAAGTCTTGATAACATCTCTTCGAGTTTATTTTTATTAGGTCTTTCTAACAAATATAATTTCCATACGATTGCGATTTGTGTGCCGAACAAATACCCAAATGCAGCTCTTGGGCTTCTTCCTCCAGGTACAAAAATGTGATGAGCATTTTCATTCATTTCTGATAATCCAGCCATCATTCCTCCAGAAGAAATAGTAATTATTTTCCCTCCCATTTCAATAATTTTTGTAACTCCGTCGAGTGTTTCTTCCGTATTTCCACTGTATGAAGTGGCAATAACTAACCAATTTTTATTCCACCATTTTGGAATTTCATAATTCCTCCAAGCGATAATAGGGATTTGACCTTCTGAATCAAAAATAGTTTTTAGAAAATTTCCCGCAGCTCCAGAACCACCCATTCCAAGACATAAAATTCCGTCCCAATGTGTTGAACCTATTTCATCCATCCATTCAGGAACATCAAAATCAAATTGTGTAAATGATTGAACTAAATCATCTACAAAACTTCGAAGTGAATCAAGCATTTTATCAGAGTCTAATTTTTCTGCTAATTCTGAAATTTTTAATTCTTCCATTGAATTACCCCTCTATGTCCTTGCCATCTAATAGATGGTTTTGAATATCACCCTGGGAAGTTAACCTAGGTAGTGAAATCCATTCGTCAACAATATATGCAAGTTCTACTTTTTCTCTAGAATTATCCCAATCCCAAGGCAATTGTACCATCTTTGTTTTCCAATCCCTCTCGTCTAAAAATTCAATAATTTGAGAATCAACATTCAATGGAGTAACAATTACATGTTCTGAAACCTTACTCATAACTTGTGCATTTTCTAAATCTCTCCAAGAAGCCCCAATCCTGTGGTTTTGAGATATTTTTAGTAAAGTAACTCCATTTGGGAGCCAAGCATAAACTCTAAAATATTCAGAACGCCATAACAAAACATCTCCAACATCAAAAGCAGGCTTACGATAAACTATGGTTAGTCTTGTAACATCATTACCGTCTTTTCTCCCAACAATTTTGTTAGATTCTTTGGTTTGACCACCCCATTTTTTTGTTAATTCTCTTGCCCAAGAACGCGCTAGCCCCTTTGAACCAAACACAACGTCGTAACCTCCTTGAACAGGTCCTTCTTTAGTGATGAAATGCATTGGATCCTTAGGTAAATTTTCAATCAAATTTGATAGGCTATCTCTAAGAATTTTTAACTCCGAATCGTCAAGTTTTCTACCAATCGATCTAAGTTGTACTGTTGCTTCAAAATAATTCCCAGCTTGTCTAGATGCAGATGGACTAACTCCATTTGAGCACCGAATTATTGTTTCATGATCGTCTTCAAATGGAAGATTTGCTATTTTGCCTTCTACATGAATCAATAATCTTGTATTTCTATCATCTATTTTATGAGCTATAATATCAACAATTACATCTTTAGCAATTTCATGTATTTCTAGATTCTTTTGTACTAATAAGTCATGTAATTCTTGGTCGTTAAGTTCAATCCATCCTTGGTCTGTTTGAATTGTTCCCGAACGCGAACATCTGGTGTACTGTATTCTCTCTTTTATCTGAGAAATTGTGTGACGAATACGTAAACAAGATTCGCATAACCGATCTATGTAAAGAGGTGGTCCACTACCACATACAATACAAAACTCACCACCTAATGACATGTTCCTCAAATATTGCGTCTCAACATCTTTTCATAAAACCCACACCTTCATGCTTTTAGTATAAATTAGGAGAAAAACAACAAACAAGTACTCTTTGGCTGTGATTGAGCGGACAAAATGTCATTATGGTATCAAATGGATATTCCTCACTGGATTGGATTATTTTTACTCATTAATACTGCAATACTTCCCTTTATTTTTGCGATAAAAAACAAAACAAGTTTTGCTCTTGCAACAACAATTTCTTTACTCGTCACTTTTTTATTACAAAGATTTTTCAGTCTAATTTATTCTATCACGGGCATTCATGTTGATCCACATAATTTATTGGTCACAATTCCAGATATCGCTTGGAGCCCAATTGAACTTCATAGAATGATAACTGCAACATGGCTTCATGCAGATTATTTCCATATCCTCTCAAATGTAATTGTAATTGCTTTGGTGGGAATTCCTTTAGAATTAAGACTTGGAAATAGAAGATTCATGATTTTATATTTCATTGGAGGATTAGGCGGGAGTATTAGTTGGGTAATTTTCAATGCTGGTTCTACAGTACCTGCTTTAGGTGCTTCTGGTGCGGCATTTGGATTACTTGGTACTTATCTTGCATGTTGGCCTAAAGACGAAATAGAATTTCCATTTATTTTAATTAGAAAATGGCCAATATCTATGATTGCATTGATATATTTTGGCCTAGATGTTGCCAGAGCATTTTCTGTTTATGGTATGGGTGAATGGAGTAATGTGGGCCATATAGCGCATTTAGGGGCCTTTTTGGTCTGTTATTTAGTGTCTAGGCCGATTGCAAAAACGGGTCCAACACCATTAGATATTGTAGATTCAGGACCCTCACAAGGAGGAATTAATTCAGCATTACAATCGCAAAAAAGAAGTTTAATGAAATCCTTAGAGTCAGATCCATGGTCTGAAAATAATACAGATGTCAAAGTTTACAACGTTCTAGAAAAATTACGTACTGCTGGAGATGAAATTGAAACAAGAGAAGCATGGATGGAAAAATTAGTATCTATAGTAAAATGTCCTGACTGTGAGGGACAGTTAGAGGTAGTGAATTTATCAGAAGGCCCAAGAGTTCAATGTTCTAGTAAAACTTGTAATTTTGGTTGGCCATAGGTCAATACTTCGTAACACTCATAGCGTGGTTATGTGGGTGATACACCGTAGGTGTCCATAGTGTTCATCAATTCAGTTAGTCGCCGAACTGCTTTTTTGATGGTAATAATTTTATTTTTTGCAGACATTGGAATCGGTGTATCTGGTGAATTAGTCAATAACAAAAACTATGATTCTGAAATTGAATTACAAAGAACACCTGCAATTTTAGTAGATGGACTACCTCCATTAATGTGTGATTATGATGGTGAAGAATTACCTTGCGATACACCGATTAGAATGCCAGATAGAGGAGATAAAATAGCGGCTGAAGAATATGGTTGGTGGTTTGGTTATTCTCCCGATCGTGATAATAATGGGATGGATGATAGATTACAACGAATTATTTCTGGCGAAAAAGAAAGTGTTTCAACCACAGCAATTATTGGAGATGATGGTAGAAAAACAGTTGCAATTTACGTTAATTATGCTTGGGCTCCAACTTCTGAAGATGTTTCTAATCTAAAATCTGTGTTAATTAACCATGGTTGGATTGAACCAACAGGAATTGAGGGAGATGCATGGTTTATGCAATTAAATTCAGTAGATACTATAATTGTAGATCATGTTTCAGTATCAGCATTATTTGATATATGGAGTTTAGAAGGTGTAGTTGTTGTTGAAATGCAAGATGTTTACAAACCATTTTTAGATGTTTCAGCAGCAGCAGTTAAGGTAAGGTCAAGTGATGTATACTTAGAATCTGGCCATGGTGCTGGTTATTATGGCTCTGGGATTGTAGTTGCAGTATTAGATACTGGAGTGGATAATGAACATACCTCATTGAATGATTTTGATGACGTCAATGATGACCCTGATGGTGATGCAACAAGTTATGATGATCAAAAATGGGTTGCTGGTTATGATGGTACATCATTTTCTTCAGCTGTTGATGGCACGGAAGATCCAAATGATGGGGATGGTCATGGAACTCATGTTGCTGGAACAGCAATTGGTACTGGAGGGGATACGAATAATGTCGGAGTAGCCCCTGGTTCATATTTAGTAGATATTAAAGTACTAACAGACACAGGTGGAACAAATAATCAGGCATCTGCTAACGGAATTCAATGGATGATAAATAATGTCAATACAGATTGGGGAAATAATGATAGTAGTGTAGGTATTCAAGTAGCTTCTATGAGTTTTGGTTCTTTTAATGCCCTTGATACTAATGATCCGGGGGATGATGGTAATTCTACAAATTCTAGATTAGTTAATCAAGCAACTGCCGCAGGAATTGTTTGTGTAGTTGCTATTGGCAATAATGGTGCAAGGCAAGTGCCCGCTCCTGCTTCAGCAGATTCAGCTTTGGTGGTAGGTGCTATTAATGATAAAGGCTCAATCGATAGAATAGATGATGAAATCGCATCATATTCAAATTATGGGCCTAGAATTGATGATGGTGATGATAATCATTGGGATGAATTAAAGCCCGATGTTGTTGCACCAGGATCAAATATTAACGCACCATTGCATGCAGCAGATCCTTCGATTCCAATTCCTGGAGCAGATCCTGTCTTAGCAGATGATGGTTATACTGAAAAAACAGGAACAAGTATGGCCACACCTCATGTTTCAGGAATGATTGCTCTCCTTTTGCAGAAGAATTGGGATTCATTTTATGATGATGATGAAAATCAGTTAAATGCTTATCTAGTAAAAGACTTTGTTAGAAATTCAACATCACTTCCCGAGGGTGTTTCTAAGACACCTAATGATGCTAATGCGGAATGGAATGAAAAATGGGGATTTGGTTATGTTGACATGGTACAATTATTTGGAGGGGATATAGATATATCAATCACTCCTCCAGATGCAATATTAATCGATATTGTTTCACCGAATAATAACTCTTGGATGGTTGAAAATGATGAGATTAGAATTATGGGAGACGTTCTTGCTACAGAAAATTACACTTATGATTCATTAACAATTAATTGGACTGCAAGCCGAGACTATTGGAGTGGAAGTAAATGGGAAACAGAGCGTAAGTATCATTGGGAAGGTTCGCCTGAATTAAATGTATCAGAAGAAAATAAGTGGAGTTTTGATGTACAATTAAATCAATTTTCTTGGTATCATGAATATAATAGTGACTGGAATACTTGGTGGCATGAACTTGAGGTTACTGCTAAAAGTGGTAGTTCATTAGTAGGTTTGAGTTATGTATATCCCCAAGTAGGATATTATGATATTGAAATTGATGAGCCTTCACCTCATTCTCCAATAAAAGGAATAGTTTCATTTGAAGGGTCATATGCAGGAATTCAACCCGAATTTATAGAATATAGAGTAGATTCAGGAGATTGGATGTTCGGACAAAATATCTCTTCTGAATCGGAGCCCAGGCAAGAAACTGGAAATTGGAATTTTGATTGGAACTCTAGTGAGGTAATTGACGGCTTACATCATATAGATGTTAGAGTGGTAAATTCTTCAGGTCGGGTTGGAGAAATTCATGGATTTTTGTATGAGATTGATAATTTACCATTCGCACCAGATTTAGAATTCTACACTGAAACACAAATACTCGACGGCGGATTACCTGTCACAGAGACTTATTTGAATAATTTTTTAGATGTAAAAGTCACTGTTGTGAATAGTGGTGATGCAACCTCAGATCCCGTTTCGGTCCAAGTATCAGGTGCAGGTGCTACAGCATCTACGATATTAGATGGCATGGAAATTGGGGAAATTCGAGAATTGATCATTCCCGGTTGGGCTCCAAATATTCTCGGAGATAATCAAGAGATTACAATTACAATTGATTCAGATAATAATCTTGAAGAAAATTATATTGATAATAATATTGAAAAAATTAGTTTTAATGTGGTCGAATATGTTGATGGTGTTGATCTTTCATTAAGCCCGGGAGCTGTACAGATTAGGAATATCCAAGAACAATATGTAATCCCTAGACCAAATGAACCATTTTACATACATGTGGCAGTTCAAAATATTGGAACAAGTAATTCTGGTTCTGCTGCTCTAGTTTTAGAGCAAAGAACATCCCAAGGTTGGATAATCATTGATGAAAAATCAATTGTCAATGTATTCGGTTCAGGTTTAAAGGAATATGTCACTCCATTTGAATCAATAATTGATGAAGTTGGTGGTTATAAATTTAGATTGACAGTTACGAATAACTCTTTGGATGTAAATTTAGATAATAATGAACTTGAATTTGGAATAGTGGTTGATGATGTACAGTTAAGTGCAAATGTCACTCTTAATTTGTTTGATGATGAAATATTAATTGGATATGATACAGTTAAGAGTACAGGACATCTTTTAACATCTTATGATGGAGAATTACATTTGAGGACAGTTTCAAGCTTTCAAAAATTGTTGAATGATGTATTGCTAGACGATACTTTTGCAGGTGAAGCATTAATTTATTCAGATGGAGATGCAAGTCATATTGTTTGGACAAGGCGTTATTTAGATAATCAAAGTCATTTGAGAATGACAGTTTCTCATATGGTAGTTTTTGAGGATGGCCAAGTATCACAAATAAATGACTTGATGCCTGCAATTAGGTTAAATCAAGGTTATTATTTCGGATTAGATGTTAGTGATCATGATGGTAAATTTGGAATTGCGGGTTATCATCGAGATATTTATTCGGGAGGTTCTTACGAAGATATCACATCGATATTTTTATTGTCGACTGAAACTCCATTGGATAATAATTCATGGATTCTTTCACCTTCTGTAGCGTTTGATTTGGATCTTCAATCTGATGAGGTTGAACCTGTAGTTCTTGGAGTAGGAGATGAGTTCCACATACTTTTCCAGGAACGAAGAACTGATTCCACAGGTGAGTTAAGGCTTGGATTAAATTATATCAAAGGACAACCAGAATCAGGAATTTGGGGTTGGGGTTCAGATGTAGGTGATTATGCCTCACTCGCAGAGATGAAAATTAGAAACGATGGGGATAATGATATTATTATCGCAGCTTGGAAAGAAGGAAGCGGACAGAACTCGAAATTAGTGACTTGGGTTACAGACAAATTGTGGGATGATGAAGATAAACAGATTACTAGCGCACCAGGAATTGAACATATTAATTTAGTAGAAACCTCTGATAGAGGGGTACGGATTTTTTATGATTCTGTATTACTAGGAAGTCAAGTAATTCTATATGGTATGATTTCAAATGAGAATAATGAAAAAGAACATTCATTATCTGTTAGATTAACCAAAGGAACTTTTTTAGCTGCGAGTTCTGTTGAGGATGGATCTAATTTAATTTATTACAACGATCAAGGATTATTGAGTGTAAGGCAAATAATTGAACAAGGAATTAATTCTCCTAATGATAAATCATTTTGGGAGAGATTACAAGATAGTTTACCAAATGATTCAGCATTAGGAATCATTGTAAGAGTCATTGGTTTAGCCACACTTTCTTTAGTGATTATATTAACAATAAATGTCATTGGAACCAGATTGAAAAGGGGATATAAAAGAAGAAAAAACGAATTAGTGGTTTCTGTAAGTAAAAGTATTGATGATGTAGAAATAATTTCTGAAGAAGTAGAAGAAGAGGAAATTGAATTAGAAGTCCAAATAGAACCTCTTATTGAACAAAAAGACGAACAAATAGTTTTGGAATTAGACACAGAACAACCAATTGATGAATCAGAATTAACTGGTAAACAATTGAGAGCAAAAAGAAGAATGAATCGTAAAAT
>CEOV01130381.1_pt1 | contig 9906 bp, 7 predicted proteins | sample 530631 | NCBI WGS metagenome assembly CEOV01 (sample SAMEA2620756, study PRJEB7988) | marine metagenome | isolation source: saline water (ENVO:00002010), including
CCCAAGCAGGATTATCTGTATATATAAGATCATCTCTAAAATTTCCATCCCAAAACTGCGCGCTGTTTTCTACTACTCCTGTGCTAACGTTTCTTGTGTATAAAGCATTAAGACCGTCGTTCTCCTCTCGTGTTACATAGTTTGAGGGAACTTTAACTTTTAAACCAAAGCACTCATATGTGCGTTTAGGCATACGATTAAAAGTTTTTGACCAAAGTTTAAGATTTGCATTTGCGGTATAAGGAAAGTTAAGTTTTTCTTTAATAAGGCCTGTAACTGCTGTTATAGCGCCTACACCAACAATAGCATGGTCATCATCGCCTGTATTCACATAACTGCCATAACGCGGAACACTTCCTTTAGCATTAAAATCATGATTAGTCATTCTAGTCATACGTATGGTAAAACCATTGAAAGGCTGATACTCTTCTAGGCCTATTCTAAATTCAAATGTTACAGCATTTCTATAGTCCCCTCCATGTGCAAAAACAGGGGTATTATTTAAAGTATTATTTCCGTCTAAAACTTCAAAGACTTGAGCAGAACCATCATTTCTGTCTATAGCCAACTCCATTTTATAGGCGGCTCCAGTAGCAAATTTATCTCCATTACTTTCATTTATACCATAAAGACCGTTTGGATATGCTATTATAATTTTTACTTCATCAATTAAACTTGCTTGTGTTCCTGAAGCATTTATTGTAATTGCAGTTGATAGTTCTAGTGCAGTATTGCTAATATCTGTGAGAGAAATAGACGAAGTACCAATTCCTGTTAATGAAGAAAGAGGTTGTTGATCAACCGTTCCAGGATTAAAATTAAATGAGGTTCCTGGGTATTTATGAGCTTTTTGTACTGGGTCTGCCTGTGTTCCTGTTGTTGGGATTTTGGGAGAAGTTATAGAAAATCTACTATTAGATTTAGATATAGGAGCATTTTGAGTAAGAGTTATTTGGTTCCCAGAAATAGCAGATATTGCTAAATATAAATGTAAAAATAAAGTATGCTCTGTACTTCCGTTATAATCAGTTGTAGTCCACAATTCTTCTGTTAATCTACGGTCTTGACTTCTAAAAGTAAAAGTACTTCCCCCATCTGTAGCACCAGTGATAACACCAGAAATTCTTGCACCAGAAGCTACATTTAAGGTTGCTCTTATACCGTTGTTTGTAAGTTTACTAAAGTTTGTGCTTCCCCAATTATTTGGATTACTTCCTGAATCATGATTAAAAGAAGCCTGCAGAGCGGTTCCACTAGCTCTTGTAAACTCTATTGCAACTCCTACTTGTGTAACATTATAAGCTCCTGATCCTCTATACACAGGAATGATTTGACTATTTGAAGTTGCTTTTAAAGGTCCATAAGCTCCATAAACTATTAAGAATTTATCCCCAAAAGAAGAATCATAGGAACCCGAAAAAGTTGTTTTACCTACATTAACTTGCGCTATAGCGCTGCTATTACTTATAGTTACCGTTTGTCCTTGAGGGGCATAGTATGGAGATATATCCGTTGCCAATAAAGAATCTCCATTTACAAAGATACTTTTTCCGCCCTCACATAAACCTCCGATTGGTCCTTCAGATATTATATCTGTAACTAATATATGTTGAGTTTCTGAACCAGTAAGTCCGCGAGAACTAGCAAAATCCTCTGCATCACTTCTACGTCTATTTAATGCGCCTATGCTCATAATTACCGCCCTGGAGAGTCTATAGCGGAAGTGCTAACTGAGAAAGTTGAACCGTCTTCATTAAAACCTCCAGCAACACTTGTTGAATTTACAGGAGATATTTCAAAATTTACAGGTTGTCCTGGAACTCTTAGTTTTCCATATAAAACAGGAACTGGGTCTCCTTGAACTATATTTTGCTCAGGACCGTTGTATAGATAATTTGTTTGCTGGTCAGTATCAACAGAAGGATCTGGTGCTGTCATTTGCATTATTCCTGCTAAACCTAACTGTACTCCCATACCTGCTGTGTATAGTGCTAGGGTTCCAGGTGTAACATTTAGTGCTCCTGCTAGTTTTACAAACCATTGAGGCTGTGTTATTGCTATAGTAATTAGAATTACTGCTGCAAGTATTTTTCCGAGAGCTGACTTTGATCCTGCAGGCATTGCAGTAATTGTAATATCACCTTCATGCATAGGCATTAGTAACTCTCTTTCATCATCAAAAGTATTGTCAGCAACATCTACAAGAAACCCTGTATTATCCTCATGGCATTTTATAAAATATTTTTTAAACTTACTTCCAAGATTTGCTTCTAAGCACCGTAAAGCATCCTGTACAGTTTTTGCATAAATCTTAAAACCTGTACCAAACTCTTCTCCGATACTTCCTTCTAAATATACATTACGCAACATACCTATACGCTCCTATTAAATATTTATGCCAAAAGGGATATATACTTTCTCTGCAAGATAGTCTATTTACTGCATGATGATAAAATATATCATTTCCTAAATAAACTCCACAATGATTATTTCTTTCTGCCTCTACCTTAAATATAAGTACATCATTTTCTTGTAAGTCCGAATTTATATTTATAGGTTTTCCTCCCCAGTCTTTTATTACTTCTGTAGAAAAATAATCGAGGTCTTCTTTTTTCCACCAATCATCTTCAAATAACGCTCTTGGAGGTATTTCTATATTTTTAGATTTTAAATAATCTCTCATAGCCTCAAAACAATCTAATACACCAAACTCGTACTCTCTTCCATATAAATCTATAACACTCTTTTCAGGTTGTAGTATATTTAGCTCCATTTCGGGATAACTAAATATATAGTAGGGTATTCCTAATGCATTACATTGTTTTACATCTAAGTCAGTTGGCTCTGAGTTTTTATTTGGGTGATTATGTACGATGCCAACTATATCTGTGGTTCTTAGAAGTTTGATGTATTCTTTTGAGTCAATAATAAAATCTTCATCTTTTTCTGCAACATTTGTACAAGGAAACCACATTTTCTTGCCCTTTACTATAGCTAGGACTCCACAACCTTCCCTAGGGTACTCTTTTTCAAAATGTTGTCTTATTTCTTCATACAGCTCCACTATCTAAAACTCCTACTACCAGGAAACCCTCCAAAGGGTAACATTGATTGTGTATTATCCCTAGAATGTGGGATAGCATCTGTTCTTACAGCAGAACTTCCTAGTTTTTTAGGTATTGCTTGGTATCTTATTTTACAAGATTTTAAAAGCTTACCACAGTTATCCCCTCTTACCCAATCTGTTGTATTTTGAGTAGGTATTGAGTTACTATTTTGTCTAACTGCCCTGTAAACATTATTGTCTGTATATCTTACATAAGAGTTTTGTCTAGGATCACTCGCATTTACTGTATAAGTCGTAGAGTTATTCCATGTAGTATAAGTTCTTACAACTTGCCAGTTTGAATTACCCTCTGCAGGTGTCACACCATTAACAGCTGCCTCTGCTCTCCAGGTGTCCCCAGAGGTAGTTGAATGGTATACATAGTTACCTTCTACATAACTATCACTTGCAGAATAGTCTCCTCTCCATGCCCGACTAGATAGAGTAGCTACGGCTAGGGCTGTTACACCCCCACCTGTCGGGCTTGCACTTATTGTCACAGTAGGGTGTGTCCCATCATACCCGCTTCCTGCATTAGTAATATTTATAGCTGTTAGTACGCCCCCATTAACAGTTGCTGTTGCCGTTGCCTGGGTTCCTCCAGCTTCTGGTGCACTAATTGTTACTGTTGGAGTAGAGCTGTACCCAGTTCCAGGATTAGTTATGGCTATTGACACTATTGTAGAAATATCTGCGGATTTTCGTGTTCCATTAGCATTATAAAAGTGGTCATATAAAACTAAAGGCTCATCGTTCTCCGTAAAATAAAAAGTATAAAGATTACCGTCTTTATCCGTTATTTGTTGGTGTGTTTTCCAGTAACAAGCACTTTTTACAGGACTAGTAGCGTGTTGTTGGTATAACCACGGGCAATACTTTCCAATTACAGTTCTTGAAGGTATTGTTATACCTGTTAAGTCTGCTGGTGAAGCCAATTCTAAAGTTACAGATAAAAAGTTTTTATCTTTTATTCTATCAATTATAAATGTTTCTTTTGGAAACTCAACAGGAGTTGCACTTCCAGTATATTTTTCAAATGTTTTCCTTCTAGTAAGTCTTTGACCTACGAGACTATCTATAGTAAAATTATCAGCTGTTATATTTGCTCCATCAACTACAGCATCCCATGCATCATCTCCTGAAGTAACTTCCATGTTTGTTTTAAATGCGGAACCTGATTTTAATATAGTTTCTACATTTGCTATTGTTATTTCAGGTCTATTCATAGCCCCTTCTGCTTTTTTCTCTATAGTATCCATTACTATAGGTAAAGCTATATATGTATTCCCATCAAAAATTAAATTTTTATCTGAATCAGATCCGTCTAAGTCTTTTCCTGGATGAAAATATAACTTATTATTTGTTCCAGTTCCAAACTCTAACTCATACAAATATAAAATGCCACTTTCTTGTTCAAGTGATTGTGCGTCTGTTACTATAGCTACACTCATGGTTCATATACTCGTTCAAAAGTTGCGGTTATATTATAGGCTTCATCATTAGCATATGACTGGTTCCAACTTCGGCAAACTACTTTAATTGTAGTTACAGGATTACCATTACTATCATTGGAGCTAGAATTACTATCTGGGTACGTAAATTGAAAAGAAGTAACACCTTTTTTTGAGTTAAAAAATGCAATAATATCATCTGATTCTGCTTTTAATCTATTATTAAAAGATACGCTATAGCTTTCTTCTATAGAATTTAATCCATCAACTATTCTTTGCTCGTATCCGTCTCCGAATTTTGCCGTCCTAACTTTTGGAGTAGAAGCTCTAGATAATGTTCTATCGGCTACTACTTGTCCTGTTACTCCTGGTACTGAAAAGCCTATGTCTGGCATTATGCTACTCCATAAGGGCTAAGTATACCGCCCGATCGTTTTTGAAACTGTAATTCTTCTTGAACTGCTCCTGCAACAAGTTTTCCAAGATTTGCCATCTTAGTATTATCAGCTTCTTGAACTTGTGCACCTCCGCTAGACCCAGATGAATCTACATTTACATTTACCACTACATTGTTTGTATTCGTTCCTCCTCGTAAGTCAACTGGTATTTCTCTATTATTTGGAAGGGGTACAACTGCTTCTGTTCCATGCAGTTTAGCCATATATCCAGCATCACGTCCACGTGCAATTCCACCTTGAGAGTAGCCTCTAGGATCTTCTGTTATTCCACCATATCTGTTTCCGAAACCCATCAAAGAGTTAATTCGGGTGTCAAAATCTGATTGTATTGTCGAATGTCCAAAACTTTGTAAGTCTATATCACGTTGACTCTGTCCTCCACCAAAGCTAAAAGCACCTATCGCCGTTTCAAGAATTTTTACAGCTATAAGTTTTGCAATTACTTGTGCAAGTGCTTCGAGGACTGCTTTTGCCATACTTTTAAAAGCGTCTTTTATGCTCATAGTTCCTGTTATTATGCCTTGAATAGCACTTGTCATACTACTTCCTATACTATTTGCTACAGTATCACCTAACTCACCTGCTACTGTTAGATCGTCTTTTAATACTTCGGTAGTGGCTCTATTTAGCTGTAATTTATTTTGTATTTTTTGTTGAGCTTCTAGAAGTTGCTCCTCTGTTACTCCCTTCGGCAGAGCAGAAATATCCCCGGCTCTAAAAAGTTCCAAGTTTCGGCTTGCTTCTCTAAGCTGCATTTCTAATCTTAACTCTTCGTTTAGCTTTCTTTGAACAACTAATTCTTTTTCTTTTCTTTCTCTTATTATATCAGGAAGAGCCGCATTTTTTGCTGATGTCAAATTATACTGATGAGTCTGTCTATCTAGTTCTTTTAACTCTTCTCTTTCTGCTCTTATTGTCTCAGTATATGCTTGCAGACCTCCAACAGATTTAAAAGTATTATCAAACTGCTCTTGAACATCGCTTGTTGCATTTAATTCGGTACCAAGTCTTATTACTTCATCTTTTGTACCCGCCAAGCTTTCTAAGTATTCTAACTGCTGTAGTTTTGATTTACCAGACAACTGTGTGCCAAGAGTTCCAAGTGAATCTTCAAAAGCTGCTATTTCAGTAACAAACTTTCTGTTAATAGTTTCAATATCTCTTGCAGCATCTGCATCCCCTGCTTGCAAGGCTTCTAGGAGTGCAGGAGAAAGATTTTTAATATTATCTTTTCCAAGCTTATTAACAACGTCTTGTATCGCTGTTTGTGTCTGCTCAGCTGAGAATCCTTTTTGTGTTGCTTCTTCAATTAGCCTAGATATCTCTAAAGTGCTAATTCCTTTTGCTCTTATCTTTGCTTGAACCGCACCTTCGGTTTTTTCTATTCCTTTTAATATACCGTCTAAGTCTGTTCGAGCTGTTTTTGCATTTTCTCCTACTTGGCTAACTCTATCTGCAAGATCCTTCATTCTATCGTTTGCGGCTTCTGTCTGTGCTAACTCTTCAAGATTGAACATATCATCTGCAATCTCTGTCAAATCCTTTTTAATATCATCTGCAAACGTGAAAGGAGATATTAAAGGTGCGCCTTTTTCAATTCCTAAAACTTTTTTAGCCCAATCAGGCAATTTAGTAGCTAAACCATTTATAGCATTTGCAATAACATTCAATCCAAATTGTAAACCTTTTGCAAGACCTGAAATAGTGTTTATAACTGTGTTTACAACAGTAAGAGGTGCTTCCGCCATTGCTCGTAAGCCTTCTAATACTGCAGTAATAACACCCAAAATTATTCCTGCTCTCATTGCTGCGTTTATTGCTTTTCCTGCAAGACGCGCTGTTGCTGCAACAAGTCTAAGAGGAGTTACTACAACGGCTTTTATTGTTTTTCCAAATATCTTTGCTCCTCTAACTCCTCCTGCAAACAAGTTTTTTAGATGTTGACCTGCAGTAAAAGTTTCTCTATTCATCTGCTCAAAAGCTTTTTTGAAATGTTTTACTCGTTTTACGTCTTCTCCAGCAAACATACCTGTTGTAATCTTACCAGACTTTTCATACTGTTTTTCTGCATTTTTTAATGCTCTTGCTAAGGCTGCTTGATCTCTTTTATTTAAAGTATCACCTCTTGCTAATTTTTCTACAGTTTTACTTTTAACTCCAGTATCGACCAGTTGTTTTGCAATCCCAACAGTTTTCTTTGTTGCTTTTTGTCTTATATCTTCTAAGTCTGCTTTTGTTTTATTTAACTCTTCTCTGTATCTTTGCCATTCCTTTATGGAGTCCCCTATAGCAGCAATTGATCCTTTTCCAAAATTTGCAAGTTTATTTGATAGTGACTCTACACCAGGAATGGACTTTGCAATAGATAAACCAATTAAACCAAATACGATAGCGGCTGTTTGAGCATTATCAGTTAGAAATTTAGCGAGAGTTTCAAACGCAGGAAGAATTGCTTCTGTTACGGATTTAACAATACTATCAAAAGTTTTTTGGAGTTTTATAAAAGGATTAGAAAAAGCTTCAGCTTCTCCAAATTGTTTATCTAACTGTCTCTGGGTTTCAACTAAAACTGCTTGGCTTCTTTCTGCTGCTGTTAAATCTTTGACCTGTTTTTTTATGCTAGCAGCGTATCGAGTAGTAGCCTCCTCTAATCGAAGAGTTATTCCAAGTTCGTCAAGAAGTTCAGGTTCTGCTTTTGACGCACCTCGAACAAGCCTATCAAAAGCATCTTCAAAACCAACACCTAAGGCTGCGGATGCTTTTCGTGCTCCCTCCGCTAAGTCTTCCATTTGGGCGCCCGAGAATCCTTTTGCAACACCAATAGCTGTTGCTGCTGCTGCCTCTCTAAATCCTAACATACCATCGCTTGCTTCTTGTAGTCTCTTTGTAAGAGAAGTCATAGCAGTACCCGTAGTTGCAGCAAACTGAGTTTGAGATTTTTCTAAGTTTGCTACATCTGCGGCTCGTTTTAAAAAGTTAAATGCTGCAGAAATAGCGAATATATTGGCTGCAAGAGTTGCATACGCAGGAACAAGACCCCCCGTAATTCCTTGAGACATTTTTGAAAAGTTTTTTGTACCGTTAGCAGAAGTTGCTGCAGCTCCTTTTAAATTACGATCCGCAGTACGAGCAGATTTTGCTGTTTTGTCTAAACCGTCCGCAGCATCACGAGCACCTCTTCCAGTCTTTTTAAGGTTACCGTGATCATCTACCTCTAGATCTACTTTTATTTTACTGTCAGCCATTATCCTCTTACATTATGGGTGTAGTTTTTACCTGCACCGCTTTTTCGTTCGTCTGCTTTTCGTTTTCTTTCTGAGTCTTGAAAACGTTTTTGGATTACTTTAGAGTCCCACAACTTCATCCAAAACATAGTTTCTCTTCTATCCTGTATGTCATAAATTTCGAAAAGAGAATCTACTTCTATCCACTTCTTGCCCATATAATTACCGCTCATACCATCCCAGTCATCAGAAAGAAAGCCATAAATAAAAAATGCCAGTTGAAGCTCTTCTGGAAAAGCAGAAGTTTCAAGTGGCATTCTTTTGGGGTCAGGCTCCTGACCTAATTGTTCGCAGATACGTAAATACTTATCTACATCTATACTGGAGGAAGATTCGGCGAGGTATCTGTCAAGTAGAGATTCTATCTCCTCTACTTGGCTCTCGTAAAATTTTCAAGATCACCCACAGTTTCTGTAACCCACGTATCAAAGTCTGCCCCGTTTTTCATAAGCAGCTGTGCATTTTCTGCAGTATACGGTAAACAATCATCAGGGTCGTACTTTGAAACATCCACCAAAAGAAGCTCTTCTAGGTAACGATATTTTAAACCTTCCCATGATTTTATAACGGAATTGCAGTATTCAACTAAAAATTTATCATCATCTAACTCTTCTATGGGTTGTCTTGTTTTTTTATCCCATCGAGTTGTTAAGCATTTTTTTCGTAATTTAAGTAATTCTTCTCTTGCCAAATGAGTTAGGCTAATAACAAACCCTTCGCATCCGGGATAGTCTATTTTTACTGTCTTACTTGGAGTCATAAGACTCGCTAAAGATACGGGTTCTTTCTTTGTTTCTACTTCTGCCATGTGATAAATTCCTATTTAAAAACTAAATTATACTGTAAACCACAAAAAATGTCAAGAATTATTTTTGTAGGGTGAGTGAAAAAAGGGGCCGAAGCCCCTTTTGGTTATGCGTAATCGTCTACTGGGAAGTAGGTGATTGACGTTATTTCGTCGGCTGTTCCAAAGTCTGTAGGAAGCGCCTCGAAGTTTGTTTCAAGTGATATTACGTCCTCAATCTGGTGAGTCGGTACTGTAATATGGGCTGTTGGGAATATGATTTGTAGTGCGGGATCAGTTGTATTTGCTGCTGCCGCTGAACCACCAATATCCATAGTTACTTTAAACTTGTTTACAACCTGACTCATAGCGCCCGTGCTTACCAAGTCATTAAAGAACTGACGAGAAGTACCACTTGTAAGGTCGCTATCTTCCAGTGTTAAGTAACAAGTTGCCGTACCCGTAGCAGTTCGTGTTCCTGTTACGTGCTCAAGAGGCTTGTTGATAGCACCAAGTTCCTCTGGTACAAGATACGTAATATTGTTCCCAATAGTAAAGTTACCACCTGTCAGAGTAAGACTGTATTTACCATTTGAAGCTGTAGCAGTATTTGCATCATAAGTACCTGAAAAACTTACAAGTCCCGTAGTTCCACTTGCAGCTTCTGCATTTGCTTTTGTAGTAAATAGTGCAAACTCAGTAGTAGCATTTGTTCCACCGTTGTAGGAGTTTGATTCATCACCAACTCTAACAAAGTGATGCGTGCTATTCAAGGCAGTTACACCCGTTCCTCCAGTAATAAATACTTGGTCACCTGTGCTAA
>CEOV01130722.1_pt1 | contig 9871 bp, 11 predicted proteins | sample 530631 | NCBI WGS metagenome assembly CEOV01 (sample SAMEA2620756, study PRJEB7988) | marine metagenome | isolation source: saline water (ENVO:00002010), including
GAATAGATTTTCATATATTATATTTTGTTTAAGGAGTAATTAATGGCATTAACAGAAGAAATAGTACAAGATAAATTTGAAATTGTTGGTAATTACAGAGTTGTTAATGTAAGAACTGCAACAGTCATTAAGAGAGATGGCACAGAAATAAGTCGTAGTTTTTCAAGGCACGTTGTAGCACCTAATTCAGACATAAGTAAAGAGAGTGCAGAAGTAAAAGCAATATGTAATGCACTTCACACAGATGAGATCAAAGCAGCTTATACAAAACACTTAGAATCGCAAGGGGTGTAAATAATGCCATACATAGGAGTCAGCCCACAGTTTGGAGTTAGAAGAAAGCACACTTATACTGCTACGGCTGGGCAAACTAGTTTCAGTGGTGCAGGATCAGAAGGTGCAACATTAAGTTACACAGACTCTAACTTTGTTGACGTATATCAAAATGGTGTAAAGTTAGGTGATGCCGACTACACATCTACAAGTGGCACAGCTATTGTTTTAGCTCAAGGAGCGTCAGTTGATGACCTCGTAGAAATAATAGTTTTTGATGCGTTTAGTGCCGCAGACACTGTAAGTAAAGCAGATGGTGGTACGTTTGATAACGCTATTACTGTTGCTAAAGATGGTGCAACTGCTCTTACAGTTGATAGAGCCACAAGTGATGGTGCTATTATTGATTTACAGAAAGATGGCACTTCCATAGGGAATATTGGTATTGCTTCATCAACAAATGATATATTCATCAATAGTGTTGCTTCAAATCACAAGGGTTTAAGATTTGGAAGTGGAGCAATAGTGCCTACAACAAATAGTGCTGGTACTGATGATAATGCAACAGCTTTAGGTGGTGCTACTCAAAGGTTTTCAAATCTTTATTTAGGTGGTGGTATATACATAGGTGGAACTGGTTCAGCTAATCTGCTTGATGACTATGAGGAGGGAACTTTTACACCAATTTATGAAGGTTCTTCTTCTGATCCCACAATAACTTACAATACTGACAGTACAGTCGGTACTTATGTAAAAATAGGAGAGTTGGTACACATTCAAGGCAGAATAAGAACTAATACAACGTCAGGTGGTTCTGGTAATTTACTTTTAGGAGGTTTACCTTTCACAAGTTATTCAGGTTCTAATTATTATGCAGGATTTACTATTGCTTATAGTAGATACTGGGCGGCAGACAACTTTCCAAGTGCGCTTTATACCTATAATGGCACAACCACAGCTTTTTTATCTCATGGTCGTTCATCTGACTATAGAGATGGTATTGGTATTTTAGTTACTACAGCAGATTTAACTAATGGATCAAATTCTAACGATATAATATTTACTGGAACTTACAGAATAGATTAGGAGGATTAAATGGCATTAACAGAGGAAACAATACAAGATAAAATAGAAATAGTTGGTGATTACAAAATAGTTCAAGTAAGAACTGCAACAGTTATAAAAAAAGATGGTACAGAGATTAGTCGTAGTTTTCATAGACACGCAGTAGCACCTAATGCAGATATAAGTGGTGAGAGTGCAGAAGTAAAAGCAATATGCAATGTAGTACACACAGATGCAATCAAGACTGCTTATACAAAACACTTAGAATCACAAGAGGTATAATAAATGACCAAAGCAGCAGAATTAGCAAAGATGGGTGAAGTCCTAAGTAACTCACAGATTGGTAGGAAAAACATCATAATTAATGGTGCAATGCAAATATCACAGAGATCTACATCAGAAACAAGTCTTGGTGGAAGTAGTGGTATTTATCCAACTTTGGATAGAATGAAAATAGGTGTAGGTAACACGGATGGTCGTTTTACTATGTCACAATCTGCTGTTACAGATTTAGAAGGATTTTCAAATGCACTAAAAATAGATTGTACTACAGCAGATACCTCTGTTGCAACTAATTCATTTTTAATAATGGGAACAAATATAGAGGGATTTGATCTTCAACAACTTAAAGCAACAAGTACAACAACAAGAGCTTTTACTTTATCATTCTATGCAAAATCAAATGCAAGTAGAGCAATTGTAACAGAAATAAATTTTTCAAATGGAACTAATAAAAGTGCAAGTAAACTTCATACAATTGGAACATCGTGGGCAAGATATACTTTTACTGTTGCATCAGCAAGTAGCACACAAATTGACAATGATAATAGTCATGAATTAAGTGTAAATTTTTGGTTCAATGCAGGTTCAACATATACAAGTGGAACAATGAGCAATACATTACAACCTATTACAAATGCCAACAGAGCAGTTGGAATAGGAGATATTTTTGCATCAACTGACAACGAAATAGAAATTACAGGTATACAACTAGAAGTTGGCTCACAAGCCACGCCATTTGAGCATAGGTCATTTGGGGAAGAGCTAAAATTGTGCGAAAGGTACTTTCAAAAACATTTAGGTACAGCAGATAGTAATATTTATACAACTTATGCAGCACATAGATGGTCAAATAACATTGCATTTATGAGTTTTCCATTAAGAGGAATAATGAGAGCAGAGCCATCATTAGCATTTAAAGATAAAAATGGCACTGCTTTAGCCAACTCTAGTGGTGTAGGTCTTGTGTCAGGAGATGGTAATCACGATAATTTCACAGCAGGAAATGTGGCTTTTACATCAGGGCATGATGGAGTAGCAGTGTTTACTATAAATTTGGATTACAATCCAGATAATAATCATGCTCATAATGCTTATATTGATAACCTTACACGAATGGATTTTGATGCAGAATTATAGGAAATACTATGGATAACAATATGAAAATTACATCAGCAAAGTATACTGTAGGTTTTAATGGTATTGGTACTGCAAGTATTAAGGCAACAATAGATGGTGTTCCTATGTCTGTACCAAAAGACCCTAACAACAGACACTATGCAGAAATACTAAAACAAGTTAAAGAGGGTACGCTAACAATAGAGGATGCCGACTAATGTTGGGTCACGCTGCCATAGCAGAAACTGCTCTTGCTGATGTAGGTGGCGTATTACAAGTAGCCGTAGCAGAGATGAGTGGTATCTCATCTGCAAGTTCTGTAGGTGTAGGAGAGCTTGTTGGCGTTGCGTCTATGAGTGCCGCCTTCAGTCAAGACACTGAAGTTAGTACAAAAGTAAGTGGTGTTATAGATCTTAGTTCTGTTTTTCTTATTACAGCAGAGAATATAAAAGTTGTTAACTTTACAGATGCAACTTTAAGCACAGCGTTTACACAAACTACTGATGGTATTAAGATAACATCAGGTGTTGTAACAAAAGATTTGAATTTTACAAAAACAACATCTGGAGATATACTGTATGTAGCAGTAACAACAGATGCAACAACAGAGACGTACACAGAAATTACGCCAAGTGGTACAGAAACTTGGACAGAAATAACACCGAGTGGTACAGAAACTTGGACAGAAATAATACAGTGAGGTAAAAAATGGCAAGTACATACACATCAAATACTGGTATAGAAAAAATAGGTGCTGGTGAACAAGCAGGTACTTGGGGCAATACCACCAATAACAATCTTGATATAGTGGATAGAACACTGAACGGGGTTATAACTTTAACAATCTCTGGAAATAAAACTTTAACAACAAGCGATGGTACTTTATCAGAAGGACACTATAAAGTTTTAGTTTTATCTGGTTCTCCGTCTGGTGCATTTGATTTAACTATAGATCCTAACGATCAACAAAAGTGGTTTTTTATAAAAAATTCAACTAATCAAACTGCCACAGTAAAGCAAGGTGGTGGATCAGGAACCACGGTAGCTTTAGCCACTAACACTTCTGGTATAATATTTGCTGATGGTACTGGTGCAAATGCAAATGTAGCAGCAGTTCCAACAGATTTAGTAGGAGACACAAGTCCACAACTTGGAGGGGACTTGGATACCAATGGCAATGCAATCTTATTTGGTTCTAGTAAATGGGCAATATCATTAGATACTGGTGATAATGAATTATTGTTTAAATATAATGGCACAACAGTATTTAAGTTAGGATCTAATGGTGCAGTAACATCAGCAAATAACATAACAGCGTTTGGAACAAGTTTATAATGGCAGCATTACAAGCATCTGGAGCCATATCACTTCAAGATATTGAAGAACAATACAATCCTGGGACGAACTTACCAAGTCGAGGATTGAGTGAGTTTTATCTTGGTGGTTCATTAGTTCGTGCTAATGCCAGTAATAATTCTTCTACAAACATGTCGGCTGGTGTGCCTACTTCTGGAACAATTTCATTTAATGATTTTTATAGTAAAGAAAGAGCTTTTAAAAAAACATTTAGTGATGGCGATACAAATCAAAGCGCAGACACTATTTTTGGTGATGACTTTGAAGTAAACTATCCAAAACAACTTGTAGTAGGTTCAGGAGATACTATTGGGTCAACTAGCACATCTAATGCTGCTTTAACAATAGAAAGCAATGGTGTTGGTTCTATAACTGTTACAAACGAAGGTAGTATCGAGGGTGCAGGTGGTGCGGCAGGATCAGCAGGTGGTGACGCTCTTGAAGTTGCTGGAAGTGTTGCAGTCACGCTAGTTAATAATGGTACAATTAAAGCTGGTGGTGGCGGTGGTGGTGCTGGAGGCACTGGTGGTAATGGTGTCTATACTGCTAATGCTACGTTTTCAAGTTTAGTCGATCAAGGTGGAGGTGGTACTTCTACACCACAAAACAATAAACCAAGTTGGTTAAATTCTATTTATACTAGTGCTGGAGATCTTGATGGTCAAGGTGTTGTTGCCAATAGACTATGGGGTGGTATTAATGCACAATTTAGTCGTGGTATCAATCCATCACAATTTGATATAGATCACTCTGGTAGTGCAGGAGCTGGTTTTACTGGAGCTTGTGCAAACAGAGGTCCAATTTATATTTCGGCACAAACAAATACAACTGGAGTTTATACTGTTTCAGCTGCTATTTCTGCTCAATATGGAAGTGGCTATGGAACTCCAACAATATCTGTAAGCACGAGTACATCAAGTGCTGGTACATCTGTTTCTAATAGTGGCACTGCTAATATTACTGCGTCAACTACGACATATTTTACTGCTTATGGTACAACTTCTAATAATAAAGATTATTATTATAATACTTTAAGTATGTCAGTTTCTGGCACTTGTTTAGCAATACAAAGTGGCACTTCTGGTGGTGCAGGGGGTGTTGGTCAAGGGTATAATCAATCTGCTGCATCTGGATCAAGTGCTAGTAGTGCATCCAACAACGCAGGTGCTGGTGGAGCAGGAGGTGCAGGTGGAGCATTTGGTGCAGCAGGATCAACTGGATCAACAGGTAGTAATGGTAGCGGAACATCAGTAAGTTTTCCATCGTCTGCACCAACAAATGGATCGAGTGGTAGTGCTGGTGGAGCTTCTGGTAAATCAATACAAGGTGTAAGTAATGTAACATCAAGTGGTAGTGGATCTTTGACTGGAGGTACAGCATAATGCCTATGACAGCTTTAAAATTTAAACCTGGTATTGTATCTGACATCACATCTTACAGTAACGAAGGTGGCTTTGTTGATGGAGACAAAGTAAGATTTCGTTTTGGCTTTCCAGAAAAGTTTGGTGGTTGGGAAAAATATAGTCCTAATCAATATTTAGGTAGTGCTAGAAGACTACATAACTGGGTTGCTCTTGATGGCTCTGACTTTATGGGTGTTGGAACACATCTTAAATACTACATAGAAGAAGGTCAGACATTTAATGATATAACACCAATAAGAGTAACAACAGGTGCTGGTGACATAACTTTTGCAGCCACAAATGGATCTACAACTATAACTGTTACCGATCCAGCACATGGTGCTAATGAAAAAGACTTTGTTACATTTTCTGGTGCAGCAACTTTAGGTGGCACAATAACTGCTACAATACTTAATGCAGAGTTTCAAATCGCATCTATTATAAGTTCTAATGCTTACACAATTACATCAAGTGTAGCTGCTAATTCATCTGATACTGGTAATGGTGGTAGTAGTGTTGTAGGTGCATATCAGTTGAATGTTGGATTAGATGTAACAGTTGGCGGAACTGGTTGGGGTGCAGGTCAGTGGAGTGGTACAACATCTGGTGCTTTGGCAACACAATTAGCAGAAGCCTTAGATGCAAGTGAAACTGCAATAGATGTGGACAGTGCAACAGGAATCACGGCTGGTGATTTGATATTAATAGAAGAAGAATTGATTACAGTTGGCACAATAAGTTCTAATACATTAGGAACTGGTGGAGGTCCATCAACCAGAGGTGCAAGTGGTACAGATGCAGCCACACACGCAGACAACACTCTTGTAAGATTAGCAACTGGTAATGCAGACTCTGCCAATGATTTTGTTGGATGGGGTAATGCAGCAAGTGTCACAACCCCTGGAGCACAGATAAGACTGTGGTCACATGATAATTTTGGTGAAGATATAATTATAAACCCAAGAGACGGTGGTTTGTTTTACTGGGATAAAACAAATGGTTTAGGCAACAGAGCAGTAGAACTCAGCGCAACAAGCACATATTCTGGAGAAACTAGTGTGCCTACAATAGCCAAACAAGTTCTTGTATCAGACCAAGACCGACATGTTATTGTGTTTGGTTGTGATGGATTAGGTGCAAACTCGTCTGCTACACAAGGTAATGGAGTACAAGACCCATTGTTGATACGTTTCTCCTCACAAGAAAATCCAGTAGATTTCTTCCCAACTGCTACTAATACAGCAGGTGATCTAAGGTTAGGTGGTGGATCTACCTTCGTACAAGCTGTTGAAACAAAACAACAGATACTCGTCTTCACTAATAAAACACTACACGCTATGAAGTTTATAGGTCCACCATTTACATTTGGTCTACAAGAACTATCTAAGAATATAACTATTATGAGTCCTTTTTCTGCTGTTGCTGTTGAAGACGCAGTGTTCTGGATGGGTGTAGATACATTCTATGTTTATTCTGGTGGTCAAACAATACAACTACCATGCACAGTAAAAGATAAAGTATTTCTAGATTTTAATTTTGCAGAGCGTGATAAAGTTCATGTAGGTGTTAACTCAGAATTTAGTGAGTTATTATGGTTTTATCCATCGTCTGCTGGTACGCAGATAGATAAATATGTTGCTTACAATTATTTAGAAAAAGTTTGGTATTATGGAACATTAGCAAGAGATGCGTGGATTGACAGAGGTATAAGAAACTTGCCTCAAGCAACAGGAAATCAGTATCTATATAACCATGAAGTGGGGTTTGATGATGATGGATCTGCTATGACTTCTTTTATTGAGTCTTCTGCTATTGATATTGGTGATGGCGATAAATTTGTCTTTTTAAAACAAGTTATACCTGACATAACATTTAATGGTTCTACCAGTGTCAACCCTGATGTATCATTTACTATGAAAACAAGAAACAATCCTGGGGCAAATTTTAATGAGACTACACAGGTCACGGCCCAAAGGTCAGCTACTAGTCCTGTAGAACAGTTTACAGAAAAATTAAATTATCGTTTACGAGGTAGATCTTTTGCATTAAGAATTGATTCCACATCACTGGGAACAAAATATAAGTTGGGCACTCCCCGTGTGGATATAAGAACGGACGGTAGACGCTGATGTTAATAACCAGTATTCCTCAATATATTCAAGGTGTTACAAATGCAAAGTTAGATTTAACTACCACTAATTTAACTACGTTATTTACAGTTCCCAGTGATGCCGATTTTAATGCAGCTGTTGTTAACTCTATATTAGTATCAGAAGATAGTGGTAATGCAGATACAATAACAGTGCAGCTTGTTAATGGCAGTGACACGTTTAGTTTGTTTAAAGTTAAAGCAGTAGGGGCTAACACAACAATAGAATTACTTACAAAGGATCTGATATTACAAAGTGGAGAGATATTAAAAGTACAAGCAGCGACAGCAAACAGATTACATGTTGTAGCGAGTATACAAGAACTGTCAAAGACTAGAGTTACAACAAGTGCGATAACAAGGATATAGTATTGAACAAACTTTTAAAATAGGGTAGACTTTGGAACATGGACCAAGCTCTTAAAAAAGAAGACATACCAGCAGGCGGTATTGCAGACTTCGTAATGACTGATGAGCAGATAGAGCTTTTAGAAGCTGAAGAGCTCAAAGAACAGTATGGCACAGGCGGTATTGCGCAGTTTTCTGACGTTGGTAAGAAGATGGCTAACTTTGGTCGATACGGTGATGACACCGTGGCTCACGTTGAAACAGGCGAGCTCATCGTCCCACGGGCCTTGATTGATAGAAGCCCTGCCCTGAAAGAAAGCATATTTCAACATTTAAGAGAACTAGGTGTAGAGGACCCTGAGAGATATGTAGTGGGTTCACAAGAAAACAGTATTAACCCAACAACAGGTTTACCAGAGTTTTTTCTAAAAAAGTTATTTAAAAAGGTAAGCAGAGGCGTAAGTAGTATTGCCAAGAGTGTAGGTAAGGCTTTGAAGAAAGCTGCACCTGTTATTTTACCTCTTGCTTTGGCAGCCACACCATTAGGTCCTATATATGGAGCTGCATTAGGTTCTGGTATAGGAACACTTATAAGTGGTGGTAGCACAGAAGATGCACTTAGAAACGCCGTTTTAGCTGGCGCTAGTGGAGCTGTGTATTCTGGCATAAGAGGTGGCACTGCAGGTATTAGTCAAGCTTTTGCAGATCCTGCAGGTAGGTTTGGACAAACTGCCACTGGAATAAGTGAGGGTAACTTTTTTGGACGTTATCAAGCTCCAGTATCTGAGATACAAACAGCTGAACTTAAAAAAATGTTGCCTGAAGGTAGAAATCTTTCTGCAAAAATAAAAGAAAAAGACGTTCTGTCTAATCTTGGCTCGAAAACTGGATCTAATATAGCTCTTGATCCTAAAGAAGCTGTAAATCTAGACCTTGGCGCAAGCGTTGATAGAGTAGGGGCCATAGAAAGTTTAAAACAAGGTGAGTATTTTGATGCCTTTACAGGTGGTCCAAAAGTGTCTGCGGCAGATGTTGCAAGAGCTAACAACATAGATATAACAAAACTTAAAACTACAGATGCCTTATATCAAGAACTTGTAAAAAAAGCAGCTGAGTTGAGCCCTGGATTTATGGGAACTTACGGACCTAGTCTAGCTTTAGCGGGCACGGTGGGAGCATCTACAGGATTTTTTGATGCACCTGAGCAAGAAGAATTAAAGCCAGCAAGAACAGGATTAGATGTTTATCAAGAAGATCCTGATAGATTTAAAGTAGGAGATACAACCGTCAATCAAGCTCAAGGTCCTTTTACAACAGATACTTCTTTTGGTTTTCAATATAATCCATATGTTTTTCCAAAAAACCCTTTTGATCCGCCTGTCTTTACACAGAATGTAGCGGAAGGTGGAGAGATATTTCCTAGAAGAACAGGCGGCATAATGCCTGATGAAGGTATTCCTAACGAAGATAGTGTAAGAGCTATGCTAATGCCTGGAGAGTTTGTGATGACTACAGACGCTGTTAGAGGTTTAGGAAACGGAAACCTTAACAAAGGCATAAATAACATGTATAGTGTTATGAGAAACTTAGAGCAACGCGGAAGGGCGATGGCATAATGGCAACAGAAACCATCATACAACAGGTTGGTGAAACTCCTGAAATAGAAGCGTATCGTATTGGATTACTTGAGTCTGCTAAAGATCTTGCCGACCAAGGTATAACTCTACCAACGCAACAGGTTGCAGGGCTCACGGGTCTTCAGGAAGCTGCTAGAAAACAAGCAGAAGCAGGTCTTGGATCTTTTATGCCTTTTCTTGAACAGGCAGGACAAACAGTTGGTGGTGCTGGCCGAACATTAGGCGGTGTTGAGGCTGCTTTA
>CEOV01130716.1_pt1 | contig 9868 bp, 8 predicted proteins | sample 530631 | NCBI WGS metagenome assembly CEOV01 (sample SAMEA2620756, study PRJEB7988) | marine metagenome | isolation source: saline water (ENVO:00002010), including
TGCTCCATAAAGGCCAGAACCAACAATTGTTACATCAATACCAGTATCATAAACTCTATCAATTGTATTAATATTTACCCCTCCATCAACACCAATTAGTATATCGGTCCCTTTGGTGTTTTCTTTTAAGAATTTCATAGAATCTAGGGTTGACTCTATAAAAGACTGACCACCAAAACCTGGAAAAACAGACATTATTAAAATATAATCAAGGTTATCTGTATACTTAAGTAATTGCTTGTAATCACTATCAGGATTTATAGCAATTCCTGCTTTTACTCCTCTTTCCTGAATGTATTTTAAATCTCTTTTTATATCTGTAGAAGCTTCATAATGAAAAATTAATGTATCAGAACCAGCTTTAATGTATTCATCAAAATATTTATGGGGATTAGTAATCATCAAATGAGTTTCTAGATGAGATTTAGTTATTTTTCTAATATCTTTTATTATAAATGGACCAAATGTGAGATTTGGTACGAAATGTCCATCCATTACATCAAGATGAAGTCTAGTAACACCTGCATCTTCAACAACTTTGATATCTTCTTTTAATCTTGTAAAATTTGCTGAGAGCAAAGATGGTGATATTATTCTTTTTTTCATTATTTTTTATCCGTACTTACTATTAAGTTTACTCTAGCAGGAAATGATAATTTCATTCCTGGAGTTTTATCTTGTTCCAATACTGTATTATTTAAAAAATCTTTTGAAAATTCATATGTAATATTACCTAAAACTAAACCAGCTCTGGAAATATTTTCTTTTGCTTTATTTAGATTTAAGTTTATTAAATTTGGTGTAATATAGTAATTAGGAGGCTTACCTTGACTAACAACTAGAGTAACAATATCATTAGATCTTAGAACTTTTGAAGGTTTAGGATATTGAGTTATTATATGATTTTTTTTAATAATATTGTTATATTCATAAAGAAGTGTATCGATTCTTAAATCGTTTCTATTTAAAATTAACTTGACGTTTCTAAGTGATATATTTGTAAAATCATCAAGTACAACATCGTTTTTATCACTAGCTACTGTTAATTTTATTATCCTTCCAGATTTTAATTTAGTAAATGGTCTTGGTGATATCTTAACAACATCACCAGGATTATTTAACGGATTATAATCGCTAAATAAAACCTCAACTTTAAATCCAAGATTTGAAAGTTTTTCTTTTGCTATATTATAATCAATATTTCTTACATCTGGTAAATAGATATCTTTATTTTTATTTACATAGATAGATAAAAAGACATTATCAAGAAGAAATAAACCAATAATAATAAAAAAACCAAATGTTAGTATATACTTTAAAAATGTTTTCATTTTTTTGATTTAAAAGGAATATTCTTATCTAAATTCATATTTTTAAAATCTTTTACATTAATTATTTTTTTTCCTTCAAACTGTATTTTCTTAACTTCCAAACAACCACTTTTACATCCAATTAACAATGTATTTTCTTCAATTTTATAACAACCAAAAGGTAAAGTTGAGCTATTGTAATATGTGTTATATAGCTTAACTTTCTTATTATTTAAAAAAAGATAACATCCAGGTGGAGTTAAGCCTCTAATTTTGTTATGAACATATTTAGATGATTTATCTAAATTTACTGCATACTCTTCTTTATTAATTTTATTTGCATATGTAGCTTTTTTATTTGATTGAACTTTTAATTGTTTATTTTCTAATATACTGTTTAGTGTTTCTATTAAAAATAAAGGTGCTATGTTTGAAAGATTATCAAAAGATTCTCCATAGGTAATTAAATCATCAATTGGAATTTTTTTTGTAAGAATTATATTTCCCTCATCTATATTTTCGTTTAAAAAAAATGACGTTAGACCTAAATATTTTTTACCATCAATAATTGATCTTTGTATTGGAGCAGCACCTCTATATTCTGGTAATACTGATGCATGAATATTTATTGATCCTAATTTAGGTATATTATATATATATTCAGGAAGTATTCTATACGAAATAACAATAAATAAATCAGCATCTAATGATTTCAATTTATCAATAAATGCTTTATTATTAAATTTTTTAATTTTGATTACATTTAATAATTTTTGCTTAGAAAATTTTGCAATTAAAGTTTGATTTAACTTTTGTCCTCTTCCAGATCTTTTATCTTCATTAGTAACAACTGCTTTTATTTTATAGTTATTAGAATTTTTATTAAGAATATCTAATGAAGGCAATGCAAAAGGTCCATTAGCAAAAAAGACTATATTCATTAATTTTGTATAGATAAAATATAAGACTTCATAACTTTAATATTAGTAGAGTCATCAATACTTAAAATAATTATGCTATTATTTTTACCTTGAAAACTAACAATTTTTCCAATTATTCCACCTCTTGTTAGCACCTTATCACCCTTTTTAAGATTATTTAGCATATTTTGATGATTTTTTTGTTGAATAGACTGTGGTCTAATCATTAAAAAATATATTACCACAAACATTAAAATAAATATAGGTAGAGATCCTAATTTTTGTAAAATTTCCATATTATATATTAATTAATTATATATATATAAATATATTAAATATATGAAAATTGGTAATATAAACATTAAATATCCATTATTTTTAGCTCCAATGTCAGGCGTTACTGATCAGCCATTTAGGATTATATGTAAAAAATATGGAGCATCTGTTGTTTACACAGAGTTTGTTAGTGCAGATGGTATAATAAGAGAAAATGTTAAGACTTTAGATATGGTAAAATTCGATGATTTCGAAAGGCCTATAGGAGTTCAAATTTTTGGCAATGATCCTAATACAGTAGCTGAATCAGCATTTAGTATATATGATAGGTTTAAACCTGATATTATTGATATAAATTTTGGTTGTCCAGTACCAAAAGTAACTAAAAAAGGTGGTGGATCCGCAGCTTTAAAAAATTTAAAGCTTATGAGAAAAATTGCAACTGAAACAGTAAATGCAGTAAAAGATATACCTATTACTGTAAAAATGAGAGCTGGTTGGGACCAAAATAATATTATAATTAACGATGCAGGAATAATTCTGGAAGAATCTGGAATAAAAGCAATAACACTTCATGCAAGAACCTCAAAACAAATGTATAAAGGTTCTGCAGACTGGAATATGATTGGTGAACTAAAAGAAACAGTAAAGAGCATTCCGATTATTGGAAATGGAGACATTACATCTGTTGATGATTATATAAAATTAAAGAAAATTTCAAAATGTGATGGTGTTATGATTGGTAGAGGTTCTTTAGGTAAGCCATGGATTTTTAGGGATATCATTTCATTTATTAAATCCGAAACAAACAAAAAAATATCTTTAAGTGAAATACTAAATATTTGCTTTGAGCATGTAAGTTTATTGAAAAAATATAAAAGTAATAAGGTTGTAATAAACCTATCTAAAAAACATTTAAGCTACTATATTAAAAGCTTTAATAATTCATCTACTTTCAGAAAAGAGATTATGAAATCTGAAAGAATTGAAGATATTGAAAGTATTTTAAGAAGTATTAATTAGAGTGAGTATTAATTAAATTTTCAAACTCATTTATTTCTAAAGGTTTACTTAAGATAAATCCTTGAATTTCATCGCAAGCATATTTTCTTAAAAAATCAATTTGATTTTGTGTCTCAACACCTTCAGCGACAACTTCCAATCCAAGCTTATGACCAAGGTCAATGACAAGGTTGGCGATCTTTGCGTCATCACCATCATGATCAGCTAAATTTGATATAAATGATTGATCTATTTTAAGTTTATCTATAGGGAAATCTTTTAAATAACTTAATGAAGAATAGCCAGTTCCAAAATCATCAACAGAAATACTGACGCCCATTTTTTTTAATTCTGTGCATATTTTTAAAGTCCGATTTACATTTTTCATAATGATACTTTCAGTAAGTTCAAGTTCAATTAGACTTGGTTTAATAGATGTATCATTTATTGTATTTTGAATTATTTCAACCAATTTATCTTGATTGAATTGTTTAGCTGAAATATTGATACCGGCTTTAAGATTATAACCTTTATCATGCCATAATTTTGCTTGTTCACATACTTTTTTAATGATCCACTCTCCTAGCGGTATAATTAAATTGGTTTCTTCAGCAATAGGAATGAATTTATAGGGTGCAAGAACTCCCATATCAGGTTGATTCCATCTTACAAGAGCCTCAAAACCTACAATTTTATTAGTTTTTAATGATAGTTGAGGTTGGTATACTATCTGAAATTCTTCGTTTTTTATTGCTCGAAATAAGTTCGTTTCGACATTAAGTCTTTCCATTACTTCTTCATTCATATCAGGTTTATATAAATGAAATTGATTTTTACCTAATTCTTTTGATTTATACATAGCAGCATCGGCATTTTTTATAAGCATATCAGGATTCTTACCATCTTGTGGAAATAAAGATACGCCAATACTCGCAGTAATATGCAACTCTTGACCTTCTATAATAATGTTATTAAGATGTGTATTTAATATTCTATCACATAACTTATATACTCCTGAAAGTCTTTTTATGTTTGGCAATAGTATACAAAATTCATCACCACCCCATCTTGATACTGTATCACTTTTTCTTGTTGATTCTATTAATTTATTACCTATTATTTTAAGAAGTTTATCTCCAGTAGAGTGCCCCATGGAATCATTAACATATTTAAAATTATCTAAATCGATAAATAAAATAGCTAATACCTCATCTTTTCTCTCAGCATTATGTATTGCCTGATCTAACCTATCATGGAATAATGCTTTATTTGTAAGACCTGTAAGATCATCATAATGAGCTTGTTTATGTATTTTAATATCATCAATTTTTCTCTTTATGGCCATTGCAATTTGATCAGAAGAATATTGTAATATTTTTTTATCTTCTTCATTAAAAATATAATCGTCAGTATAATTTTGAACACAAATCATACCAATTGTTTTTCCATTGGCTAATTTTAATGGTACGCCAAGCCAATTAAAACAACTTTGACCAATTGGTTCGATATTATGTGTTTTTATTAAATTTTTGTAAATATCTTTATTAAGCAATAAAGACTGACCAGAATTTAAAACATATTCTGTTAAACCTTTTTTCATTTTATAAGGAGATGGTATTTTATCATATTGATCTACGAAATAAGGGAATGTAATAAGTTCTGTTTCCCAATCGACTAAAGCAATATAGAAATTTTTAACATCAGTTACTGTAGAGAGTATAAAATGAATCTCTTTATAAAGAGTATCTAAATCATCTGAATCATGTATCGCTTCTGAAATTTTATAAATACATGATTTTTTTATTTCTTCAGTGTGTATTTTTGTTATATCATCAATTATAATTAATCTATAGAAATCATCTGAAATATCAACTTTCTCAATCGATATATTGATAAAATGTTTTTGATTTTTCTTATCATAAATTTCTATATCATTTATTGATTTTTTAGAATTTATAGAATTGTCGACTTCTTTAGATGATTTTTTAGGAAATAATGATTTAAATTCTATATTTATTAAATTTTTTAAATTTGTAGATAAGAGATTTTGAGTATATTTATTAGCATATAGTATACGGTTATCTTTATTTAAAATAATTATTCCTTCATTTAAAGATTCAACAATATTTTTATAATCCTGGAGATTTAACTTCATTCAATATCAAATTTATCAGGTGAAATCATGCCAGCTGATATAATAATCTCCATTGCTTCTTCAACAGAAATATTGGTTTCTATAGCATTTTTAGAATTTATAATTAGCAAGTATCCAGAAGTAGGATTAGGCGTTGTAGGTACAAAGAGTTTGTAACATTTTTCTTTATTCTTATTTAAGGTTTCTCCTGATACCATGGCTAGAGTCCATAAATTATCTCGTGGGTATTCAATTAATACAACTTTTTGAAATGCCTTCGTATTATCTTTAGTAAAAGTATTAGTTATTTGTTTTGTAGTTTGATATACTTTGTTGACAATTGGAATTTTATTTAAAAAGGATTCAAATAGAGTATATAATTTTTTTCCAAAAACATTTGATATTATTGCTCCTAAGAAAAATAAAAATAAAATAGTTAGAACGAAACCAATGACATATGAAAAGTATACATATAAATTATATATAAAAGGTAAACTTTTAATGAATGTATAATTAAAAACTATATCAACTAAATATTTTCCTGGCTCTGAGAAAAAAATAAATAAGTATTTAATTAGCCAATAAGTTAGAGCAAGCGGTATTATAGAAATAATTCCAGTAATTATATATTTTCTTACGTTATTCATAGTTGTTAATTATATTTTAATTTAAACTTTTTATTAAAGTCTTTCAAATCTTTTATCAAGATCACTAATACTAAGATTTACTATTATTGGTCTGCCATGGGGACAATAATAAGGATGTTTAGTAGCAAATAATTTATCTATTAAACTTATACACTCAGAATCATCTAGTTTATCTCCAGCTTTTATTGCAGCTTTGCAAGAATAAGTTGCAGCCATATAATCTATAAAAGAAGAATTTAATTGTTTATGCTCAATATAATTATCAAGTATTTCACTAATAACTTCTTTTTCTTTACCATTTGACAATTCTGGAGGAGAACCCTCAACTATTATAGAGTTTTCACCAAACTCCCTGATGTCAAAACCAATTTTATTTAAATAAGGAATAATATCTAAAAGACTATTGAAATCCTCGGGATCGTAATTTATTGTAATGGGAAACATAATCTTTTGAGCATTTAACCCATTACCTTCAAGAGACTTAAGTGCCTTTTCGTAAAGTATTCTTTCATGTGCTACATGTTGGTCAATTAATATTAAACCTGAAGATATTTCTGTTATTATATATTTGTTGTGTATTTGCCATACTTTAACATTTTCCTGAAGAGACAAGGTTGAATCTGTAAACATCTTATCAATTTTTTCATCTGTAATATCACCTGAAATATTATTATTAAATGGTAAATCTATTATTTGGTTATTAAAATTTTCCCTTGGAACGAACATACTTGGTATAACTTTTATAGTATTTTTTAATGATTGAGAAATTGATTTTTTAATAACATGTTGTATTTGCATTTCGTTTTTAAATTTAATTTCTGTCTTTTTAGGATGGACATTGATATCAATTAAATTGTTATCAATATCAATATTTAATAAATAAAAAGGAAATTCTCCTCTTTGCAACAGTGAATCATATGTATTATATACGGTTTGATTTATTAAAGAATTAATTATATATCTTCCATTAATAAATGAAAACTGATGTCCTCTTCTTTTTCGAACTAAAGATAAATTGCCTACAAAGCCAGTAATTAAATATTTATCAATTTTAAAATTAACTTCAATTAAAGATTTTTTATAATCATCACCATATAGATTAATGATTCTCGTTTTTAAATCTGAAGATGAAAAACTATATACCTTTTTATCATTGTTAAACAGTTCAAATGATATTTCTGGATTTGATAAACAAAAAACTTTAAATAGTTTTAATATTTTCTGATACTCACTATTATCATTTTTTAAAAATTTTAATCTTGCTGGAATATTATAAAAAAGATTTTCGACAAAAATTGATGTTCCTTTATGTATGCTGTCTGGCCTTAAATCTATTTTGGTCCCGCCATGAATTTCTAATTTATGACCATCATGATTTGATTGTTTTGATTTTATTGTAATTTTGGATACAGAGGAAATGCTCGGAAGTGCTTCACCTCTAAATCCTAATGTTTTGATATTTTCTAAATCTTTTTGTTTTTCAATTTTACTTGTAGCAAATCTATCAAAAGCATTAATAAGATCATTTTTATGCATTCCACAACCATCATCAATTACCAGAATACTTTTTTTACCACCATTTTTTACATGAACTTGTATTTTTTTACTTTTTGCATCAATTGAATTTTCTAATAATTCTTTTATTACAGATGATGGATTATCAACAACTTCACCTGCAGCTATTTGATTAATTAAGTTATCATTAAGTTTTAATACTTTATTAATCATCTAAAATACCTAATTCTTTTTCAACAATTTTGTTGATTTGTAAATAATAGTTATCGATTTGTTTAATAAAGTATTTAGCACTTTCTCTATATTTTTTTTGCTGACTTTTATTAATATCATCTAAATTTATTAATACATTGTAGTAAGCACTTTTTGATGAAGATAAAATACAATTATTTGCAGCTCCTATATCAGATATACAGTTCATGTTTATAAAATTTATAACTTTAAAAATTATTTTATGTACTTTTAAACATAATTCTAAAACTTTGTGAGGGGTTTCTATTGCCAATATTGTTGCATTTAATAGTGCTTTATCTCTTTTTTTTACTTGTTCATTTGTTTTCTTTGGAAGTCTTCTTGCTAAGATAATTTTATTGTAAGCATTTGTATCTTGATCTATTAGTAAAGATAACTCATTTGATAATTTTTGTAAATCAAAAGATGCTTTGAAATGTTTTTCTTTATGAATTGAAAATTTTTTGTTCTCAAAAGTTAAATTCGAAACCATACAAGATAAAGATGATCCAAGCAAACCAACTAATGCTGCAACACTTCCTCCACCAGGTGCGTATGAGTTTCTTGATAATTCATCAGAAAAATCATTAATTTTTGAATTCAACAATGAATTATTGTTAGTACTTATAGAATTTTCAATAATTTTATTATTTATATCAAAATAATCTATATCTGATAACCCTAGTGATTTAATTGCTACATCTAAAATATCTTTTTCAGGAACTCCAATTGCTTTCTCTTGATATTTTAGATAGTATAAACCTGTATCTATTAATGCTTTTTTGGGTACTAGTCCAACTATTTCACTGCCTGTAACTCTAAATCCACGTTTTCTTGCTTGTTTTCTAACTTCTTCAAATACTTTGAAAATAGGTGTTTTTGTATAATCTGTTAAGTTTATAGATACCTGAGCTTGTTTATACTCATCAATATACCATCCAACAGCTTTACAAAACTTGAATTTACCTGGTTTTTTTATACCTTTTCCTTTTGAATCTCTTAATATATTTCCATTTTTATCTCTTTTTAGTCTTCCAGCTTCTCTTATATCTAGAGCAATATCAGTTGCAATTTTTTTATCTGTAGTGTTTAAATTAATATTATAAGCTATTAAAAACTCTCTAGCGCCAATAGCAGTAGCTCCTGATTTTAAATTAAAATTGGATAATCCAAAATCAGCATGCCATTGTTTTTCTTTAATCTTAGACTTCATTCCTTCATATTCACCGTATCTTATATTGGATAAATTTTTACGTTCTTTGGAAGAAGCAGAGTTTTCATACAAGAAAACAGGTATACTTAACTCTTTCCATACTCTTTTACCAAGCTTTTTTGATAAATCAATACATTCATTCATTGTTACATTTTGAACAGGTATCAGCGGACAAACATCAGTTGCTCCCATCCTAGGATGTTCACCTTTTTGCGTTGACATATCAATGTTTTTAGATGCATATTTAATTAAATTAAAAGCAGTTTCAATGACATTTTCAGGTTTTCCAACAAATGTTAAAACTGTTCTATTTGTATCAGCACCAGGATCAATATCTAATAAATGTACATGATCTGAAGAATTGACAATTAATTTTATATCATTAATAAAATTCTCATTTTTACCTTCACTAAAATTTGGAACACATTCTATTAATTTCATAAACTTCCCATATAGTTAAGTAGAAAAAAAATAATCAGTAAAATAATTAAATTTTTTAAAATTTTACTCTTAATACTGTTATTTCTCCAGTTTGTATGTCTTAAATGTTTCATTAAAATAGGTTAAAAAATAAAGAAATAATAAAATTGAATAAAGTATCTATGATATAATAAAATGGT
>CEOV01011808.1_pt1 | contig 9790 bp, 6 predicted proteins | sample 530631 | NCBI WGS metagenome assembly CEOV01 (sample SAMEA2620756, study PRJEB7988) | marine metagenome | isolation source: saline water (ENVO:00002010), including
TGATTGTAGTCAGAAAGAATTGGTAATAATGATGGAACTACCGACTCATCGCTAATATCTGCTAGCTTTTCAATTGCTTTTATTCTAATCTCAAGCGGATAGCCGTCATTCATTGCAATTTCAATTACTGCTTTTCTAATCTCAGGGTCATCAAATTCACCTAGAGCTTCGAGCAGTGTATTTAAAATATTATAATATTGATCTTTACCAGTCCTGTAAGTTTGCAATAAAGCCAAAACTAAACTTTCTTCTTTAACACCTCTCATTGTATTTAGAGCAAAATCTCTAACCTCAAGATTCGTTTCTGGATCTCCTAGAAGCTCAGCAAAAGCACCTGCAACTTGAGATGGGTCTTTCTTCCCAAGAATTTCTAATGCTCGATTTCGAATACCAAGCTTAACAAAGGGATCTCTTGAGATTTGAGTAAGGATAGGAACTACCTCATCTGTTCCAAGTGCACCAAGCGTCTCTGTTAAAAGTTTTTCAGTTCGATTAAAATTACTTCTGCTTACCTCATACAAGTCTAGTAATGCCATAACCTGATCTTTTGTACGAACTTTATTTAGATTTCTTACAAGCGAAAGTTCAAGTTCATTTGTCTTTTCCTCAACCTTATTCATTGCACTTATCATTGCATCTGCCGCTCTTGGATCATCGCGAAACTGTGCAAGAAGTTCAATAGAACCAATCATAAAGGTTACATCGAGTGCGGCCGCTTCGCCTACGGCATCTGATAGAGCATTTAAAGCCGTAGGGTGTTGAGTTTCTGCTAATGCAACGCCAGCAGCCATTCTCACATCATAAGGTTGATTTGTGTCATTATATATCGCAATCATCTCTTCAAGCGCCTGCAGCTTCCCCTCACTGAAAGCTGTGCTTAAATTTTCAATAAGCTCATATGAAATATCATCATTTGATTTTTTAGAAGGTAAAAAACTTTTTATGGTTGAACAGCCATCTAACAAAAACACTAAAAGTGAAAAAACTAACATCTGTTTAGTTGTTTTCATTTTTACCCCAATGGTTCAAGGTTAAATCCTGACCGTCAAATTTTCCATATGTAAAGAAGCTTAACCAGTCACCCAAAATTAACATTTTTCCATTTTCATCTTTCAGCTCTTTTGCCTGATGATAGTGTCCAGATATGAAATAGTCACAGCCTCCATCAAAAAATGGCTTAGCTTGCTTTTGCATTTCATCAGCAATACGTTTATTATATTCATCGCTATGTTTGTAGTGCTCCCCCTTCTTTGATACCCATCTTCCAAATGCATATCCTATTCTTGGGTGGAGAGACCTGTAAAACCAAATGAATAATCGTGATCTGATGAATCGTTTTAAAACCCTATAACTTCTGTCCCAAGATAAATATCCATCACCATGAGTAATATAAAATGTTTTTTCTGCAATGTCTATTTTCAAATCGTTTTCATAAACCTCATCAAATAAATAATCATTAATAAAATCCATAACCCAAAAATCATGATTGCCTAGAACATAATGCACCTTAACGCCTGATTCACGTAGTTTTAGGATTTGATAGTAAAATGGTGCGTAAACTTTTGGTATTACGTCTTGATATTCGAAGTAAAAATCAAACAAATCACCATTAATAAATAAAGTACCACCCGAATTTTTGACATGATCAAAAAAACTATAAAGAATCTCTTCTCTTTTTATAGCAGATTCTGTTCTTTTTAACATCAGGTGGATGTCCGATATAAAATATACTGGTAAATCCATACTTATAAGGTAATATTTTCCTTAGAGGCCAGTCAATCATCAATGAATATTATTATTATGTTATTTATTTGTATTTTTTCGACATATCCTCGAATTTAGGGAACTAAAAAATCAGATTTGATTTTAATTACTTACATGTTAAAAATTTATCTTATAATTCTACTATCCTTGGGCAGTGCACTTTTTGGCCAATCCTTTGGTCAAAATAAGGTTCAGTACAGGGAATTTGATTGGGATTTCATTTCATCGCCAAATTTCGATGTCTACTATTACGGTGATGAGATTGATTTGGCAACCTTTACTATGGAGGCTGCTAATGAAGCTTATGAGCAAATCGGAAAGCATCTTAGATGGAATTTAAAAAAACGTGTCCCCATTATTGTTTATCATTCTCACAACGAATTTCAGCAGAATAATGCTGTTGGAGTATACATGTCTGAAGGAATTGGTGGTGTGACCGAGCTATTCAAAAATAGGGTGGTAATACCATTTGAGGGTGATTATAAAGCATTTCGGCATGTGATTCATCATGAATTAGTCCATGCAATGATAAACGATCTTATCTATGGTGGAAGGATGCAAAACGTTGCTAGTGGACAGGTTAATTGGAGTATACCTCTATGGGCAAATGAAGGTTTGGCTGAGTATCTATCTTCAAATTGGGACACAGAAGCAGATATGGTAATTCGTGATTTAGCGATCAATGAAAGAATTCCTACTGTTAGAGAATTAGAATATTATCTTGCCTATAAAGGTGGTCAGTCTGTTTGGAAATTCATTGCCTCAAAATATGGAAGAGAAAAAATTGGAGAGGTTTTCCAAGCGATGAAAAACTTAAGAAGCGCTGAAAAAGGTTTTGAAAGCGCTATTGGTATGGACTACGAAGAGCTCACTGAGCAATGGCATAAATATATAAAAAAAGAATTTTTTCCAGATGTTGCTGGAAGAGATGAAGTAAACGATATCGCAAAAAAATTAACCGATCATAAAAAAGAGAGGAACGTTTATAATATATCTCCTTCAATTTCTCCTGATGGAGGACAGATTGCATATTTAAAAAATAATATGAGCTATTTTGATATTGATTTGATGGACGCCGTCACTGGAAAAAAAATCAAAACTCTCATCAAGGGAAGCAGATCATTAGATTTTGAAGAATTAAAATTCTTACAACCGGGAATTAGCTGGTCTCCTGACAGCAAAAAAATAGTATTTGCGGCTAAATCAGGTTCAAGCGATGCTTTGTACCTAGTAGACGTTGATTCTGGAGATAAAGAAAAGATTCGTTTTGATTTGGACGGTGTATTTAGCGCAGCTTGGAGCCCTACTGGTGATAAGCTTGCGTATGTTGGTTACGAAAAGGGAGCGAGTGATATATACATTTACGATCTAGAAAGAAAGCAAAGCGTTAATCTTACGAGCGATGTTTATTCTGACTCTGAGCCAACCTGGAGCCCAGATGGTAGCTTGATTGCTTTTGTTTCTGATAGAGATAATAATATAGAAAGAAGAAAAACAAACGCTGAGGACATGCTCTCAGCAAACTATAACAATAAAAATATTTATACTATAAATGTTTCTACTAAAACTATCGACCAAATAACTGATACAAATTTTGATGAGAATTACCCAGTTTTCTCTAACACTAAGGATTTTCTTTTTTTTACCTCTGACTCATCTGGAACGTGGAATTTATTCAAGTATGATCTAAATAAAAGATCATCATCTGTGATCACTAATTTGCTAACAGGAATATTTCAGTTAAGCCTAAACAAATATGATGACACAATGGTTTTTTCAGGTTATTCTAATCGAGGTTGGAATGTTTTTAGGCTTAACAACCCTTTTGATCTTGACCAAGTTGAGCTTAAACCAACAAATTATTTTGCAACAAAAGACGCTGAGAAAAGCGAAGATCTTGTTGACCTTCGGCAGGACAAATGGAGAGGAGCTGAAAATTTTAATGAGACAGACTATTCTCGACACATTTTTGCTTTGGAGTATGAAAGTTACAATAAGCAAAGCAATCAGGAGCAAAAACAAGAGAATTATCGGACAGAGCCTTTAAAAAATGAATCCGGAGATTATATTCCTCAAGCCTATAAGACGCAATTCAGTCTTGATGTTGCTCAAGGACAGTATGGATATAATAATGTTTTTGGACATCAAGGCTTACTCATTTTCTATTTTAGCGACTTGATGGGCGATCACCAAATATCTTTAGCATTGGAATCTCAAATATCCTTATCTAATAGCGACTATTATCTTAATTATGCTTACTTAAAAAATAGGACTAACTACTATTTTACTTTATTTCACCAAGCGGATTTCTTTTTAACCGGAGGATATTATAATCAGTTTGGTTATCCAGTTGACCTTACTGCTCGCATGAGGCATTATGGCATTGCTGGAACCGCCTCAAGACCCATTAATAAATTCAATCGAGTTGATTTTGGTCTAGTCATGCATAATTTAGATTATAAATTATTTGAGATTGATCCATATAGTACGGGGAATACCGTAAGAAGTAGCGATGGATTTATTGCTTTAAATCCAACTGTAAGTTATGTTTTTGATAATACAGTTTTTGGTTTTTTGGGACCAGTTGATGGCTTTAGGCAAAACACTACGCTTGAAATCAGCCCGTCTATGGGTAAAAAAGGCATCTCCTATCAAAAGCTTAAAATTGATTTACGAAAATATTTCATGATTAACATGAATTACTCATTCGCAGGGCGTTTATTTTTTGGAAACAGTACCGGCAAAAATCCCCAAAAATATTTTCTTGGTGGGATGCAAAACTGGATATGGGGTACTGGCACCACTGATGGTGTTGATGATGGACTGACGCAAGAATGGCGCTGGAGAAATGTCATTTTGGATAGTCAAAACGAATCTCTACTTCAAGACATATATTTTTCTGAGTTTGCCACACCACTTCGAGGTGCGCGTTTTTCAGAGCGAGTAGGAAAAAATGTAATCTTAACAAATCTTGAATTCAGGTTTCCATTAATTCAGTATTTACAAATTGGATTCCCTTTTCCAATGACAATTGGAAATATTCTTGGTCATGTTTTTATGGACGTTGGTGCAGCGTGGGATAATTCACGTGAATTCACAAACTATTCTCTTTTGCAAGCCAAGTATGGAAATAATCTATCTAACGACTTCTCTCCTTGGGTACGTACAGTCGGTTATGGTATTAAACTTCCAATTTTCCTTCCTTGGAGGATCGAAGCAGCTTACGATTGGACTGAGTCAGGTTTGTCAAAGCCTCAGTGGTACATATCTTTAGGATATGATTGGTAGTTTTTAAATACTATTGACGTTACTTTCCTATTTATAAAACAAAATCTCTCTTACTATTTTGGTGCGAAATAATTCAAAAATCGTATATCTTTGCTCATCATGCGGACAAGACTTTCCAAAGTGGAATGGACAATGTCCAGCCTGTAATGAATGGGGAACATTAAGCGAATTTAAAGTTTCGAAAAGTAAAAATTCACTTTCAAATGGTGTTAAGAAAGAAACCCTTCCTCTTGAAGAAATTTTACATAAGGATTATGCTCAACGCACAATTACTGGAATAAATGAGCTGGACAGAGTTCTAGGTGGTGGAATTCTCAATGGATCGATGATATTATTGGGAGGTAGTCCGGGAATAGGAAAATCAACATTAGCTTTGCAAGTACTTGGATCGCTTGAAAAAAATGTTCTTTATGTTTCCGCAGAGGAGAGTGAGGAGCAGATTGCGCTACGCGCCAAACGGCTTAATATTCTCTCCTCAAATATACATTTGTCATCTGAAAATCGCATAGATGAAATCGTAAATCAAATCAATATACTTAAACCAGAACTACTCATAGTTGATTCTGTACAAACAATTTATAGTGAGAGCGCCGATTCTCTACCTGGTTCAATAACTCAAATTAGAGAATGCGGACAAAAATTATTGCAAGTTGCAAAGGATGAAAAAATAGCTGTTCTCGTTATTGGCCATGTTACTAAAGAAGGCGTCATAGCTGGGCCTAAAATGTTAGAACATATGGTAGACACTGTTTTATATCTTGAGGGAGATGAGCGTCAAGATCATAGAATATTGCGGTCCGTAAAAAATCGTTTTGGAACAACGAATGAAGTTGGGATTTTTCAAATGAACTCTGATGGATTAACTGAGGTTAGCAATCCATCAGAGCTTTTCTTGGCTGAAAGAAGAATCGATATAACAGGTTCAACTATTTTTCCCTCTCTTGAAGGGACAAGACCAATACTTGTGGAAATTCAATCGCTCGTTTCGCCCGCGAATTTCAATGCCCCTCAAAGAAATGTAAATGGGTTTGATTTTAAGCGACTATCGATGCTTTTAGCTGTACTTGAGAAAAGAATGGGCTATAAAATGGGCAATCAGGATGTTTTTGTCAATTTAGTAGGTGGGTTAAAAGTCAATGATCCTGCTGCCGACCTTTCGGTAATTTCTGCGTTAGCCTCAAGCGAGAAAGATAAGATTATTAAAGATTCAATTGTTCTCATTGGAGAGGTTGGATTAGGAGGAGAAATAAGATCGGTTGCTCGCCTTGAAGAAAGGATAAATGAAACCAAAGCTTTAGGATTTAAGGAGTTAGTGGCTCCCAAGTCAAGCATTCAAAGACTAAAGTCTAAAGCTAAGGATATCAAGCTCCATGCCGTCTCGCATGTTGTAGAGGCATTTAACATTATTTTTGAATGAAGTTTTCTTTAATATCTTCAGATATTAATACTTCAGCGAGAACTGGTATTATCAAGACCGATAACAGCTCATTTGACACCCCTGTTTTTATGCCTATAGGAACATCGGGCGCTGTAAAAACAATAGACCCTGCCTTTCTTGAGGGGTTAGGAATTGGTATAATCCTAGGCAATACGTATCATCTCTACTTAAGACCCGGACATGAACTCATTCACAAAGCAAAAGGTTTGCATAAGTTTATAAACTGGAAAAGAAGTATCTTAACAGATAGCGGAGGGTATCAAGTTTTTTCACTTTCTAGGCTAAATAAAATTTCAGATGATGGGGTTGAATTTCAATCTCACCTTGATGGAAGTTCGCATTTTATCTCTCCCGAAGCGTCGATGGATATTCAGCGCCATCTAGGTTCAGACATTGTCATGGCATTTGATGAATGTCCCCCGGCAAATGTTAAAGAAAGCATTGTGTCAAAGGCTGTTGAAAGAACAAATAAATGGACACGTATTTGCTATGACCATCTAAAAAAAACAGGTCCAATTTATTCATGGAGTCAAACATTATTTCCAATCGTTCAAGGCGGGACATTTCAAAACTTGAGAAAACAGTCAGCTGAATCATTGATTCAATTTTCATCCTGCGGAATGGCTATAGGTGGTCTCGCTGTGGGTGAAGATAAATCAGCTATGTTTGATACAATAGCACTAATGGATGAAGTATTGCCTAAAGATCAGCCAAGGTATTTAATGGGGGTGGGTAGACCTACTGATCTTGTAAAAGCAATGAGACATGGTGTAGATATGTTTGACTGTGTTCTTCCAACCCGAAATGCTCGAAATGGTCAACTATTTACAAGCAATGGAATAATAAATATCACCAATACAGAACATAAGGATTCTTTTGACCCTCTTGATGAAAACTGTAACTGCTATACATGTACAAACTACTCAAGAGCCTATCTTCGACACCTTTTTAATATAAAAGAGGTTCTCGGTTTGCGATTAGCAACAATTCATAATTTGACATATTATAATGATTTGATGATAAAAGCAAAAGAGCAAATCAATTCAGGAGGGTTTGATAAATGGTCTAAATCATATTTAAGTTCAATGCTGCATCATGAAAACATGTAAGGCATTAATAAACTTTTTCTTCATAGCAAGCTTAAGCGCTCAAATGGATATAAGTTTCATGAGATTTTACATGGACGAGTCAAGTTTTTTATCAGATGTAAGACTTTTATCAACACAAAGGTTTAACAATCCCCATATTCAAGTTTTTTATAATTCTAAAAAAGAAGTAGTTTTAAAAGAATGGATCAATGCGCAAGGAGAATTAATTAAGCGTGAGCTTTTTGATTATTCAAATGGAAAGCCTATCAGAAGGTATTATTTAAACAACTCTTCTAGGCCGGACAGTGTAAAGTATTTTGGAGAAGACGAGCCATGGTCAAAGGAGTTTAGGAAGGTAACAGATCCTCGCAAGAAAGATTATTTCAGCAATCAAGAAAGCGTATTTATCCTTAACGAGCAAGATCAGTTTGATCGAATACGTTTTAATACAGTTCAGGGATTTCCTTACGGAGAAATATCTTTTTTCTACAATCATCTTGGTTTGCTTGTTGGAGAGCTCTGGAAGGTACTTCCTGAAAAAATCACAGTTCGAAAGTACGCTTATTCAACTGATATGTTGACTGGTAGAAAAGAGATACGTGAGTACAATCAACAAGCTGAACAGGTCAGTCGAGTCGTTTTGTCTCAGCCTCCAGCTGAGTCGCTTTATAAGACCAAGCCTCCCAGAAGTGGAAATAAGCTCGATGAAATATCAATTTTGCTTGAAGATATTCGTTCGAAAGACCTAAAAATTCCTTTTGATGTCTTCATACCAAAAACCGATCATGACCTTATGGTATTAACAAATGGTGATAGCATATTGGTTGAAAATTTAGAACTAGGACAACAACAAGTAAAATTTTCTGTCGCAAATGAGGATGGCCATCTTACGATGCCCATCATTAGAATTAAAACAATCATATCTAAGTATGGAGAGCCCATTTTTCCATAGGCTTGCATCCAGTGGAAATCATTAATTAAATTGATATAGCCACATGACCAAAATCAAAACAAAGCTCTTGTATGTTTTTCATCTTTCTATATGTTTTTCATCATTAGTCAGTGCACAAGCATACCCACCACCAACAGATCTAATTTCTGTTCCCTCAGCAGCTACGCTTCAGCGCGGAAGCTACTCTTTACAAATGCACGTTCAAAAAGAAGGTGGATTAACAAGCTCAATTAGTGTTGGACTTACTGATAGATTTCAATTAGGTCTTTCTTTTGGCTCTGCAAATCTCATTGGAGATGATAGTTTGGTCTTGCATCCTAAACCCGAAACAAATTTAAAATATTTGCTAATTGACGAAACAGAGAGCATTCCTGGAATTTCTATTGGCATAAATACACAAGGCATGGGAAAGTTTAATTCAGCAGACTCATTGATGCGATATGATATTAAAGCCATGGGTCTTTATGCAGCTTCCAGCAAAAATTGGATTACTCCTCTGGGAAACATGGGACTGCACTTTGGGACGAACTATAATTTCATGGAAAACGGCGATGGAGATAAAGATTTAAATTATTTTGCTGGAATTGATATTGAATTCAACCCTGAGCTATCATTTTTAATAGAATACAATGCCGCTTTAAATGAAAATGATATGACAGCAAAAACAATTGCAATTAACAAAGGTGGGTATTTAAATGCAGCCATTCGCTGGACCTTTGTTGAGCGTTTGCATATTGAACTTGATTTCAACAATCTTTTATTTGATAAGCAAAGAGTTGATTATTTTAATCGAGAATTAAAAATTACTTACATCGAATATTTTTAAATGAAGCCATTTTTTTACGGCCTTCTATTATCTACCACAATATTTTCCCAATCAAGCATCCAGCTAGCTGATAGCCTATATGCATTAAGAGCAATTGGCAGCAAAAAAAACGTTGCAAAACCCTTCTATATAGAAGAAGCAATTAAAAATTATACAAAGTCTTACAATGAAAAAAATTCGATTGAGTCTGTTGTTGGATTGTTAAAAAGCCAATTTTATTATGGAAAATATGTAATTGTTGATGAGGATAAAAAAAGAAAGATCTTTGATGAGGCTGTTAAATTTGGACGCAAAAACATAACAAAACACCCTCAAAGCGCAGCTATTAGATATTGGTATTTAGTAAATCTGGGAAGCTGGGCAGAAGTCTTTGGAATAATTGCAGCAGCACGTGAAGGTTTTGCTGATATCATGAAATCGCAATCTGAAAAAAT
>CEOV01130021.1_pt1 | contig 9783 bp, 4 predicted proteins | sample 530631 | NCBI WGS metagenome assembly CEOV01 (sample SAMEA2620756, study PRJEB7988) | marine metagenome | isolation source: saline water (ENVO:00002010), including
CTCTCCTTAAAAGGGAGATGCTCTACCAACTGAGCTACCAGGTCATTCAAAATTGGTTGCAAATATATTTATTATTATTATTCTGCAATAACAAATACATAATTTTATCAAATGTAAATTTATAGAAGTAAATACATAAAAATAGTGATATTAATTGTTCTTTTGCATCTATATATTTTTATCATATAGTAAAATGAAATATTTTTTAGTTGGTTTTATGGGCAGTGGAAAAAGCTATGTTGGAAAAAAACTATCAGAAAAACTACAACTAAATTTTATAGATTTAGATCATTACATTGAACAAATTGAAAATAGATCTATCTTAGATATCTTTAATAAAGAAGGGGAAGATCATTTTAGAAAATTGGAATTGAAATACTTCACTTCAATTTTAAAAAAAGAAAATACTATCATTTCTACAGGAGGCGGTACACCAACTCATAACAACATAATGAAATTAATAACTGAAAGTGGAACTAGTTTTTATTTAAAATGTAAAACAGACACTATTTTAAAAAGACTAGTAAAATCTGATAAAAATAGACCACTTATAAAAGATCTATCTAATGAAGATCTAAAAAAATTTATAGAAGTGAAATTATCAGAAAGAAGTAAGTTTTATGAGAAATCAGATTATATTGTAAACAACAATAGTAAGGAAGCAATTATCGAAATTATAAATCTATTAAGATAAATACACTCCTTCATCTTTACCAAAAACAACATTAACATGTTCCTGTAAGGTTGTAGATAATGACATTCCTTCAAAATCTGCTTTAATAGGATATCTATTATGGTTTCTATTTATTAAAACTAAAGTAGACAACTTCAATAGAGGAACCGACAAAAATTCAGAAGCTGCATACATTAAAGTTTTTCCAGAACTTAAAACATCGTCTACCAATATTACAACCTTATCTTCTATTTCTTCAGAAGATAAACTACAAGTAATGTTAGAATTATATGGATTGTCTTTATCCAAACTTACAGTAGCATTCAGAATTTTCATCTCCGAAATGTTTTGTAATACTTCAGATATTCTTAAAGAAAGTTCTACCCCCCGTGTCTCAATCCCAACAATTACTATTTCTTTTTGAGAATAATTCCTTTCATAGATTTGCCAAGCTAATCTATTTACCTTCTGTTGAAGTTGGATTTTATCTAAAATTTTTGTTCTTTCCACAATTTAATATGAGATATTTTCAAAAACTCCTTCTGTTACCCAAATATTTGTAAACATATTAGGGTCTATATCCTGAGCTTTAAAGCTAAAAGTACCTGATAAGGTTTCATTCTCTAAGGTCGTAAAAACAATTCGACCATCATATGGAGGTCCGTTATAGGTACTAGAATATGTAGCTCCTCCATAAGAAACAATTCCCATTCCTGGAGCTGAAAAATAAACTGTTTCTCCTTCAGATCTCTGTGAAAAACTATAAACTTTTATCTCTAAAACTTCAGATAACTTAATACTCATCATATCTGATCCATTTACACTAATTTCAGGTGAAATATCACTAAAGTCTTCCCCGTCAATTTTGCAACTAATGGATGGACCTGAGGGATTTGGATCAATAATAATTTCCTCTTCCTTACAAGAAGTTAAAACTAGAAAAGAAGCTAAAAGTAAGTAAGTATATTTCATTCTCTGAATTTTTTACAATTATACAATTATTCTATTAATACATAGCCTAATTTTTCATGAAACTGACCTAATTTATCTATCACATTTATCACATAAGAATAGGTTCCTGAAACACCTTCTCCTCCATCCCAGCATAAATCTATATTATCGGAATAAAAAACTTCTACTCCCCATCTATTGTAGATATATATTTTATATTCAGCAATCCCCACTCCCTTTGGTTGAAAGTAATCATTCTTTCCATCACTGTTTGGAGTAAATGTATTTGGAACATACAAAGAATAGTACGGATTAATAGTAAGCTCAGAAAAAGCAGTGTCATAACAAGGTCCATTCTGAGCAAGTAACACAACCTGATAGGTATTGTCTTCTTGATAAATATGAGTAGGTTCAAAATCTGTAGAATTAGGAGTGTTATCTCCAAATTGCCACAGATATGTATTTGCAAAAATACTATTGTTTACAAAGCTAATTTCAGGATCTAACATATTAGCAGTTTTTGGAGTAAAATCAAAGTTAGCCTGCGGCTTATTTAAAACATCTACTATTTCTGAACCAGTACCAATATTACTACAAGAATTAGCATCTAAAACATATGGAATTGTATAAGTTCCTTCTTGAGTAGAATAAATAATTACAGGACTATCTGAACTTATAATAGTACTTACAGTTCCATCTACTGAATAAGAGATATTCCAAGGTGGATTTCCTGTTACATCAACTACTATAGCCGCAGAGTCTCCTGAACATACAAAACCACCACCTGAAACAATTTCGGCAGTAGGAACAGGAATTACACTAATTTCAACAGTAATAGTATCCTTACAATCAAAATTATCTGAACCTATTATTTGATATGAAGTAGAATTAGATGCAGTAGCAACAACAGAAGATCCTAGATTAGAACTTAAATCAATAGAGGGAAACCAAGAATAGTTAATTGCTCCATCAGCGGTTAATGTTATACTCTCTCCTTCACAAATTACTGGAGAAAGAGGAGAAACAGATATTGTTGGAGGAGCTTGTATATCTAATTCAAACTCAATAGAATCCACACATAAATTTGCATCGGTTCCTACTACATTGTATGTTATACTTGAGTTGGGACTTACTACAACTATATTAGAATTCACACTACTCAATCCAATAGGAGGAGACCATAAATAAGAATCTGCTCCAAAAACTTCAACTTGAATACTTTCTCCTTTACAGATTATTGAACTATTAGGATTTAAACTTAAAGATGGAGAAGGATTTACAATAATATTTGATGAAATATTATCTGAACATCCATTTAAATCTGTTCCAGTAATTGTATATAATGTTGATGTATTTGGAGTAGCAATAACACTATTTCCTAAAGAAGAACTTAAACCAATAGAGGGAGACCAAACATATGAATCTGCTCCTAAAACATTTAATGAAATAGATTCTCCTTGACAAATAGTTGATGAATTAGTATTAATATTTAAAATAGGTAAAGGATTAACAGCAATATTTATTGTGTCCCATGATGAGCAAAGATTAACATCAGTACCTACTACCATATAAGTTGTATTTATTGAGGGATTTGCTGATACTGTATTTCCTGTTGTAGAACTTAAGGAAGAGGATGGAGTCCAAACATACTGTGTACCTCCAGTAGCAGATAATAATATGTTTTCTCCAATACAAATTTCTGGTTTAGGAGAACTAACATCGATAGTAGGCAAATCATAAACATTAACATTAATATTAATTGTAGAAGAACACCCTAAAGTATCCATTCCAACTACAGAATAATTAGTATTAGTAATTGGAAATGCAGAGGTAGTATTCATATTGTTATTAGATAAACTATTTGAAGGAGACCACACATAATTTGTTGCACCACTTACTAAAAGAATAGTTGTATCACCCTTACATAAATCTACATTTGAAGAAAGACTAGTTAATATTGGATTAGGAATTACACTCACTACTGTAGAAATAGTGTCAGAACATCCATTATTTAGAGTTCCTATAACAGAATAGGATGTTGAATTAATTGGAGAAGATGTAACTACACTTCCAATTGAAGTATTTAAACCAGTTGATGGAAACCAACTGTAATTATCTGCTCCACTTGCAATTAAAGGAATAGACTCTCCTTCACATATAGAAGAGTTATTTGTTACATTTACGCTTGGTTTTGACAATACATTTACATCAACAAATATAGTATCTGAACATCCAAAATTATCTGTACCGATAACCATATAGTTTGTAGAATTTAATGGGGAAGCTATTACATTAGAAGAAGATGAATTACTCAGCCCATTAGGCGGAAACCAAGAAAAAGAGGAAGCCCCGCTTAAACTAATATTTACCCCCTCTCCCTCACAAACTATAGGATAGGATGGAGAACTTGTCATTTGTAAAGATTGAATCACAGATATTGTAATTGTATCAGTGTTACTACATCCTACAAGATCTGTTCCCTCTACAACATAATCAATTGTAGCATTAGGTGTAGAAATTATATTTGAACCAACAGTAGTATTTAACCATAAAGAAGGAGACCAATTATAACTAACCGCTCCACTTGCTTGTAAATTTATACTTCCTCCAATACAAACAGATGTACTATTAGAAGATATATTCACTGGAACAGGTGAAGGTTCTAAAACTGTTTCGGAAATAGTGTCCATACAATTATTTGCATCTATTACGGTTAATAAATATGTTCCTGAAGATAGAAAAACTGCATTAGGATTATTTTGAGTGGGAACAGTATTCCAACTATAATTATAGTTTGGTGTTCCACCACTTACTACAACACTTAATTGTCCATCCGATAAGGAATTACAAGAAACCGGAACAGACGATGTAACCATTGTTATTGGAGATGGTTGTGAAACATTAAAAGTATCCGTAATTGTACAATTATCATCATCTACAACTTGAATAATATAACTATTTGCAGATAAATTCTCAAGTGAATCTGTAATATTGAAAGATATTGGATTATTAGATATTAACTGCATATTATAATCGTACCAATTATATGTATAAGGAGATACTCCTCCTGTTAAACTTATATTTATTTTACCATCAGAATATGAATAACAACTTACTTCTGAAATTGTAGAGGAAATAGTAAATGCAGAAGTAGGGTCTTCCGAAACTAATAAAGTAAAGGTTCCTAATTCAGTTGAGGAGGTAGCATCTACTACAATATAATATGTTCCAGTGTCGCATAGAGCAACGCTTATTTCAGATTGATTTGAACAGAAATTATCATTTTCTGAGAGAGCTAAGGAATTTGTATCTTTTACTAAATATAAATAACTATCAAATTGAGCTCCATTAGCTCCACATAAAGAAATATTAACTCCAGTAGGATTGTTAATTTGAAAAGAATAAATAACATCATTTCCAAAACTTTCTGGATAGTAATCTGTGTAACACTCATTGCTATTAAAATGACTAATAACTCCAGTATTTAAGTTTCCTAAATCAATTGCATTTGTAAAAGAAGTTCCTTTTGTATACCTCCAATAAGTTTCTACATGTGGCTTGTAATAACCATCTGTACTAGGAGCTCCTGATTGCGTTGAAGGATTGATACAACCACTTCCATTTAAATACCCATGAGAAAACCACTGACATGGAGGACCATTTCTATATGAGAGACCTTGATAAAAAGGCTCTGCATTGCATCTGTAATCGTCTCCAGTTTCAATTCCAACACACAAACCAAATAAAAATACCCCACAACATTCTTTATCTTCCCAACTACATTGAGTTCCACTATTGCAAAAACCAATTAAATTATCTGAGGGGAGATCATCTTCCCAAGCATCAATTTTAAAATTTAAATATTGTGGAACTATATTGTTAGGAAAACTAAAATTAGCAAAAGTGGTATTAAAATCAATAGAATTTCCTCCTCCAACTATTGGTGTGAAATTAAAATCTTGTAAACAATTACCTCCCGTCCAAGGATAATTCAATAGATTGTCTTGTGCCCAAATCTTAAAAACTAATTCATCAGGAGCGAAACCTATTCCTAGTAATGACTCATCAGTAGCAGCAAAATTTCCTTGAACTTCTCTTAGCTTTATATCAATAGAAACAGGTCCATCACTATACGATTGAGATTTAGAGTTTATTGTTGTAAAAAGAAATACTAATAAAAAAAATATATATTTAAAATTCATTTTTTATTGCAATAATTTGACTTGTCCTTGATATTCATAAATTTCGCCATAAATATTTTCTATAAAAACAGTATAAGTATATATACCTACCGGACATAAATTATCATTTTTGAAATATGTTCCATCCCAACCAATATTTAAATCCTGTGTCTCAAAAATCAACTCCCCCCATCTAGAAAAAACTTTCAACTCGTAATCTTTCACACCTGTCCCATATCCTTTAAAAATTGAATTCTCAACACTATTACTTGATGGAATAATTGTATTAGGAATATAGAACGTAAATTCGTCTACTAATACTCTTTTAGTTATTGTATCTATACAATTATCTTTTGTTTCTATCTTTAAATGAACATCAAACCAACCATTATTAGAATATGAGTGTGAAGTAACAGAATCAAAAGCAAATGTACCATCTCCAAAATCCCAATACCAACTTTCAACTCTTGACATAAAGGTTTTAGTTAAATCAACAAAGTAAAACGGATCACTCTGTTGATCAAAAAACCTTTTATGATATGGATAAGCCTCAAAATCTGCTATTGGTCCCTCTAAATTCCCAATAGTAAAAGTATCTTTTTTTACACACAAATTTTCGTCAGAAACTTCAACAAAATACTCCCCTTCAAACAAATTGTTAACAACAAGATCTGTAAAACCATTTGACCAAATAGCACTATATGATGGAACACCCCCTGAAGCAATAAATTCAGATTTACCAACACCCCTATTACATGTATCTGTATAATATTCTAAATCAAAAAATAATTCGGTTGGTTGTGTTAAAGTTATAGAATCTATAGTTAAACATTGATTGTTATCATAAACAAAAACTTCATAATATCCACTATATAAATCATCTATTGATTTGGTGTTTTCTTCGGTATTCCATAAGTAAGTATAAGGAGGTATTCCATCAGAAGACTCTACTGTTATGGAACCATCATTAAATCCAAAACAACTAATATTATAACCATTAAAATCAGAGGTCGATACAACAGCCGCTTTTACATAAGTAGATGGTTCATATAAGTTAATACTTAAGTTTTCCTTACATCCTAGTGAATCTGTAATTTCTACAGAATATGAACCCGCATATAAATTAAATATACTATCAGTTTGAATACCATTGTTCCACAAATAAGAAAACGGACCATATCCACCATTGACATCTAATTGAATCCATCCTGAATTTTCTCCTTTACATCTAACATGATAACCAGAATAGTTAGAAGTTAAAATATTTGTAATTTGTGTTAATTGTTGAGGTTGAGACACAAATAACTGCCGTTGCTTAATACAATAATTATTATCAGTAACAGTTAAAACATATAGGCCTGATTCTAAATTATAAATATCCTCAGAATTTGAAGAAAAATTATTAGGTCCTGACCAATTATAATTATAAGGAGGAGCTCCCGTTCCTTGGGCTATTTGAATCTCAATAGATCCTGTAAAATCTCCATAACATTGTATGTCTGTAACGTTAGAAGAAATTTCCATAGAGTCATTTTGTAGAATTTCAACAGAATCAGTATATTTACAGTTATTTGCATCAGTAATTGAGTAGGAGTGATAACCTGCCCACATAGCAGTAGTGTCTGTGGTTCCCCAATCCAAAATGTAAGGAGAAACTCCTCCATTTATTTGAACACTAGCAGTTCCTGTGCTATCACCAAAACAAAGTATTGGTTCGATATTTGTAACAGCAACTAGTTGTTGAGGTGAAGTAATAATTACATCCCTAAATATGGTACAATTAGTTGCATCTGTTATGTTAACAGAATACACTGCAGAAGATAAATTTGTTAAGTCTTGTGAAGTAGCTCCAGTATTCCAATTATAAATAAAAGGAGGATTTCCTCCAATAACTTCTAAATCAACACTTCCATTAGACCCTCCAAAACAACTAACATTAGTAACAGTTCTTATTGTATCAAATAAAAATAATGAAACATAAAATGTGTCTGAAACAACACAATTATTGTTATCAAAAACATTTAAAATATATTCTCCATTTACTAGATTTAAATTTATTGAATCTGTAATTCCGTTATTCCAAACATAACTATAACCTGGAGTTCCACCTGAGACTGAAACTTGAATTTCTCCATCTTGATAATTTTCACAACTTTCATCTAAAACAACACCATTTAATGACAAAAAATTTGGCTCTTGAATTGAAATATTTAGTTGTGTTGGACAATTTGAAGCATCATTTACAATAACAGAATAGACACCTCCTGATAAATTAAAAATTTGAGAGTTAGCAGAAGTATATCCATTAGGTCCTGTCCAAGAATATGTTGTGTTTACCGAATTCTGTGCCAATACAACTATACTTCCATCATTAAATCCATTACAACTTATATGATTTATAAATGTATCTATCAAAATAATATTACCAATATTTACATTTTCAGTAATTTGTGTCTGACAATTATTAGCATCTGTTATAATTAAATTATAACTACCAGCTGCTAAATTTGTTATATCTAAATTGGTGGAGCTAAAAGAATTAGGCCCTACCCAAGAATAAGTATAAGTACTTGGACCAGATATTGTCATATCAATGCTTCCATCAGCATCTCCATAGCATGTTTCATCTGTAACTACAGAACTAATCTGAACATCAATAGGTTGAGAAATAAATATTGGAGAATTATTTATACTTGGAGAACATCCATTATCATCTAAAATACTATAAGTATACGGTCCTGCGAATAGACTAAAAGCATCTTCAGATATATTAAAATATCCATTAGGACTATTCCATATAGTTGTGTAATTACCTGCACCACCTGTAATTGTTAAATCAATACTTCCGTCATTACCTCCAAAACAACTTATGTTATTTGAAATATAGCTAACTAAAATATCTGAGGGTTCTGAAATAACAAAAGTTAGTGAAGGACCTATACAACCATTAATATCAGAAGTACTTACAATGTAAGTTCCTGGTGATAACGAATCAATGTCCTCAAAATTAGAGTTAAATCCATTAGGACCAGTCCAATTATAAATGATTCCTGTGCTATTAGTTGTTAAATCTATACTACCATCATCATTTCCAAAACAACTAACATCTGAAGATACACCATAAATAGTAATCTCTGAAGGTTCTGAAATGGAAACAGTTTCATATAAAGGACCACAATTATTTGCATCAGTAATTGTTGCTGTATAAATGTCTGCGGGTAAATTTGATATATTTACTCCATTATTAGTATACCCTAATAAAGAACTCCAAGTTACATTATATGGCGGGGTACCACCAGACAACAATAAACTTATATCTGCATCATTTAGTCCATAACAACTTACATTGTTAGATATAGAACTATCTTGTAAAGCAGAGGGTTCTGTAATACTCACGGATATTATTGGAGTTGGACATAAATTAGAATCAGTAATAACACAATGATATATTCCTTCTGAAAGATTACTTAGATCTTCCGAATTAGAATTAAATCCAGTGACAGAATCAATCCAAAAGAAATTATATGGAGGAGTTCCACCTGAAACGGTAAGATCAATGGAAGCGTCTGTTAATCCAAAACAAGAAATCTGATTAACTATTGTGTCTTTCTGAAGAAATGTTGGATTGAAAATAGTAACTGTATCAGAAGATAAGGAACAATTTCCACTTGAAGCTGTATAATAATACTGACCAGGTCCCACAAATATAGACATTGTAGTATCACCAGTATTCCATAAAACAGAATAATTAGAATTTGTTATACCAGCTTCTAGTATGATAGAGGAATCTATGCATTCAACAAATAAAGTATCAGAAACTATACTTACAGCATTTGTATCAATACTTACAGATGTAGTTGTAAAACTATTCGCTTCTAAAAAAACTCCAGAATCTAAATAGTCATCTGAACCATCAGCTATCGCTAATCTTATATGATAGGTTTGACAAGGTTGTACTACAGCAATAGCGGTAAAAAC
>CEOV01084252.1_pt1 | contig 9767 bp, 7 predicted proteins | sample 530631 | NCBI WGS metagenome assembly CEOV01 (sample SAMEA2620756, study PRJEB7988) | marine metagenome | isolation source: saline water (ENVO:00002010), including
TAAAAGAGACTTAGTCCAGCAACAAGTAGTGGTAGTTTGATACTTAGTGCATCAATCCCTGCTTGTTGATCATCTGACCAGAGCAGTGAGAAAGCCGCCCAAATAAATCCAGCCACTAAGGATCTTGAAAGAATTTTATTAGATGGCTTAACTTCTTTTCCTTCTGCAAGTGCCAAAATAAAACTCAAGCCCATTAACCCCACTCCAAGGCTAGTGCCAAATGGTGTTAATGGCATAGAGGCTACCGTAACAAGTAAACCTAATGATAATATTTTATTTGGCAGGCCCAAGTAGGATGTTCATATACTCACCTGACTCTAGAATCTCAATAGCTTTTTGAGAATTTGGATCCTTAGGGAGTTGATATTTGAAAAGACCATTAGTGTTAGTCTTATGGTAAACGATTTCTTCTTCTAGAGCTGTTCGGATTTGGTCTTCATTTTTTTGAATATCGACCAAAATATTTGGGGCAGTTGAAGATTTAAATGTCTCTAAAAGAGCTGCATTTTTTACAAGTAAACCATCATCTTCTAGAGAGGTCTCCAGGATGTCCAAGAGCTCATTTGTAGCGCATTCATAAGGAGCCTCTCTTTCAGTTGATACAAATTCACTTTGTACAAATGCAATGAAATCATTATACAATTCATCACTTAATTGATAGCTTGAGGGATCTTCAACAACGATATCTGGCCTGCTGATTACAAAATCAAAGAAAACGTCATTTTTAAGTAAACCAGTCAGGACATAGCCATAGTACTCAGCATCTATTTCAATGTCTGGGAAAACGCCTCTTCCTTCAAGTATGGGCCTACCATTTGCTGTGTAGAACACTTTTAGTGTGGAGTCGGCAGCTTCTGTTGCATCTCCATTTGCGCTGTAATCTAATCGTTGCACACATCTGCCACTTGGTGTATAGTATTTAGCTACAGTGATTTTCATTCGAGAACCGTATGCAAGGTCTTTAGTCTGTTGAACTAGGCCCTTTCCAAAGCTTTCTCTTCCAATTATAACTGCTCTATCTAATTCTTGAAGTGCGCCAGATACAATCTCTGATGCTGAGGCGCTTTTCTCATCGATTAATACGGCAAGAGGGATGTCTTTAAGAAGCGGATTTCTTAAAGCACTATAACTTTTATTCCACGCTTCAGTCTTGCCTCTCATCTCAACTACTTCTGTACCCTTTGGCACGAAAAAGTTTACAATGTTTACAGCCTCACGAAGCAAACCTCCACCATTACCTCTTAAGTCTAAAACAATATTCTCAGCTCCGAGTGAGTCTGTTAGGTGCACTAATGACTTTTTAACTTCAGACGAGGCGGTTTTAGTGAATTTATCTAGGATGAGGTATCCGGTTTTTTCGCTGATCATTCCTGAATAAATAATGTCTGGAGATTTGATTTTCATCCTCTCGAGAGTAACAGCTGTTTCAGATGATTCGCCGTACTTGATGATTCCTAATTCCACATCAGTACCTGAGGTGCCTTTGATTTGGTCTCCTATTATATCGACATCAGTTCCTTCTACACTTTTACCTTTTACACTTGCAATTTGATCGCCTAGATTCAGCCCAGCGATTTCAGCAGGCGAGTTTTCTCTGACGTTGGTGACTATAAATAATCCGTCCCATGTCTCCTTTATAGAAATACCTATACCGCCATATTCTCCCGTGGAAATAAACCTAACATCCTCCATTTTCTCCTCTGGATAATACCTAGTGTATGGATCTAATGATTCTAGCATTGCATCTATGCCAGTGTGAACTAATTCTCCTGGAGATAGTGGGTCAACGTAGTAGATGTTAAGCTCTCTGAATACAGAGTTCATTATCTCAAGTTGCTTAGACATCTCAAAGTAGTCTTGTTTTAGACTAGTTAACGAAATGCCTCCAAACCCAACAAGAGTTATAGCGAAAAAGATGATGAATGTTTTCAGTTTAGAATGTTTCATGTTCTAATCTTTCTGGGTTTTCAGGAGAACGTTTACAATTTTCTTTGTTGTATGCAAACACTCTGCAAATGTTGGGATATCATTGCCAACATAGATTAATACTAATGCTCTTTTTTGATCGCCAGGCTTCCAATGTGATTCTAGCCTGTGCTTTTCAAGCCTCCAAGCTTCACGCATTAGCCTTTTAATGCGATTTCTTAATACAGCTTTTCTAAATCGTCTTTTACTAACTGTTGTTGCAACCTGGTATGGCACTTCAGCATCGTGATTGCTAGAAGTGTGGCGCGCAAGTACAGGGAAGGCCTTGATTTTAGAGCCTTCACTAAATGCTTTGTCTAGAACGATTACGCTCTTTAGACGTTCAGCTTTAGGATAAGTGTGTTTTACATGCGCCATTACAAAGCGCAAGATAACCTCAGGATTTTGCTTTGATGTGCTGTTCAATAGCCATTGTCATCGATGGAGCCTTTTGAGTAGGCGCATTGATGTCAATTCTAAGGCCAGCAGCCTCTGCAGCTTTAGCTGTAGTTGGGCCAAATGTTGCGATTTGGGTATCACCCTGTACAAAATCCGGGAAGTTCCTGAATAAAGATTCAATTCCACTTGGGCTAAAGAATACAAGTAGGTCATACTTAACATCACTTAAATCGCCTAAGTCAGAGCATACTGTTTTGTACATAACAGCTTTTGAGTAATCAATTCCAATATCATCTAATTGAGCTGGTATTGAAGGCTTAAGAAGGTCAGAACAAGGAAGTAAGAACTTCTCTTTCTTGTGCTTCTTAATGATTGTGATTAATTCAGGCATTCTAACCTGGCCGTGGAAGATTTTTCTCTTTCTGTAAACTACATACTTCTGTATGTAAAAAGCAGTGCTTTCACTTAAACAGAAATACTTCATATCAGTTGGCACCTCAAATCTCATCTCCTCTGCCATGCGGAAGTAGTGATCTACTGCCATACGAGATGTAAGAATAACAGCTGTATATTTTGAAATGTCGATCTTCTGAGTACGGAACTCTTTAACGTCAACAGCCTCTACGTGAATAAAAGGACGAAAATCAATCGTCAACTTCATTTTGTCCGCAAGGTCAAAATATGGACTCTTTTCTGCAGCCGGTTTAGGCTGTGAGATAAGAATGGTTTTAATCTTCTTCTTTACCATGCTTTCTTTACTCTAATTCCACATTGTAATGACTCTTAACACTTGTATAAAAGCCAAAACGGGGAAGATTTCAAGGGCGCAAAGATACATAAAACTGAATGGAATGCTATGTAAGCGTCTTTGAGCGGACTGATAAACTCTAAACATCCTAAATAGCCCAGCGCAAATCCAGATTCCGCCGAACACGTATATAGGATTAATCAAATAAGGCCCAGGGATTAGCGCATTTACAACTCCCAGCATGCAAATAGCTTCTGCCATCCACAGCCTTGTGAGTCTATCGATAATGTCGTGTTCATTTGCAAGTTGAGCAGTTTTAGGGAACGCCCCAGCTATTCTAAACATCAATTGTCTTGAAACGATGAATCCCGCTCCTGCAGAAATCCCTGTAATGCATCCAAGGCTTGACCATGCCATAATACCAAACGAGAGAACACCAATTAAATGATTAACCGCTATCCCTTCTGCTTGAGGGACCTCGTCAGCACCCCTTTGCCAAATACGATTCATATTGCTTTTAAGATAATCTCTCAATCGCCACTCTTTAAGAAACCCTTGGCGTATCCACATTATCAAGCCAGCAGTTATAAGAGTAAGAGTAAACAGATATAAATCTGGTGCGTCTTGTGTGATATGCGGAATGCCATCAAACATGGTATGCAATTTACTATCCTACATAAATTAATTGACGTTGCTGAGGGGAATTTTGCCCACAATTAATGATGAGGTAATTACCTGGTTGAATTCACCATTTTCTGAGTTATTTCTCATCAAACATCTACCTTTTTTCTGAATGTCAAACCTCATTTCCTTTTAAATCAAAATGGTTGGGGACCCCTCTTTTTTATTTGAATCCATGGGTATTCAGAGTTTGAAAAGCTAATAATGCTGGGTTATACCCAGTTAGATGAGCTAGATTCTATAGATGGATTTACAATTCCAGATAAACTTCAGGCTCTTGATAACTATTCCCAAACCGCACCAAAAACGCTTTGCTACGGTCATGAATTCACTAATTTTGCCTACATGAGATCACTAAGAGTTGCAGTAGTTGGAGCCACGGGTTTGGTGGGGAGAACAATGCTTAAAGTCTTGGAGGAAAGGGGGTTCCCAGTATCTGAACTAATTCTAGTTGCTTCTGAGAAATCGTTAGGAAGTAAGATAGTGTTTAGTGGGAGCGAGGTTGAGGTTGTGAGCATAGAAAACGCTTTAGAAATGGGTGCTGATGTTGCACTTTTTTCAGCTGGTGGAGCGACAAGTTTAAAGTGGGCGCACAAGTTTGCAGAGAAGGGTGTAACGGTTATCGATAATAGCAGCGCATTTAGGATGAGCCCTAATCATAAACTCATTATTCCTGAGATTAATGGAAGCGATCTTGTTGAGGGAGATTTGATTATTGCAAATCCAAATTGTACAACAATGCAACTTGTGATGGCGCTTAAGCCACTTCACGATAGGTTTAGAGTTAAGAGAGGAGTTGTAAACACATATCAGAGCGTTACAGGAACTGGACAAGCTGCAATAGCTCAACTTGAAGCAGAAAGAAGGGGGGATGAAGTCGAGAAAGTTTATCCTCATAATATTGATATGAACTGTTTGCCTCATTGCGATGTATTCCAGGAAAACGGATACACTAAAGAGGAGATGAAGGTGCATTTTGAGACTAAGAAGATTCTAGGAGATGAGGAGATTCACTTGAGCTGTACGGCTGTAAGGGTACCAGTAGCAGGAGGGCATAGTGAGGCAGTTTATGTTGAGTTCGAAAAAGACTTTGAGCTTGAAGAGGTGAGAAAGTTGTTGGAGGAATTTGACGGACTGATTCTTGAGGATGACCCTCAGAATAACGTTTATCCAATGCCGTTAAATGCAAGGGGAAATGATGATGTTTTTGTGGGGAGATTGAGAAGGGATTTGGCATATGAAAAAGGACTGCATATGTGGGTGGTTAGTGATAATTTGAGAAAGGGCGCAGCAACAAATACAATTCAGATTGCTGAGTATTTGAATTCAAAGGGACGTTGGGGTTAAATTAGGCTTATGCCTAGAACTGTTACTTTCCGATTATTATTATTTAGCCTTCTTGCTACGTTTTCATTTGTTTCAGCTACAGCCCAAACCACCATCAGGGGCCGCGTAGTCGATAAGGAGACAGGAAACCCAGTTATCGGAGCTTCAGTTTATTTAGAAGATTTTACAGATGGGTCATTTACTGACTTTGATGGATTTTTCCAGTTCACTACAAAAAGTCAGGGACAGACTAATTTGGTAGCTACTTCGATGGGTTATGAGAAGGTGTCTAAATATATTTCTCTAAGTGGGCAAGGGCTTATGAAGATGGGTGAGATCTATATTAAGGCAAATGCTATAGGAATAGGAGAGGCAGATGTGATTGCTTCAATTGCAATTGACAGATCAACCCCTGTAGCAGTAAGTACTATTGATGCTAGGCATATTGAAGAAAGGCAAGGCGATAGGGAACTTGTAGAAACGCTCAATTTTACTCCGGGAGTTTATGCCACTAAAGGCGGTGGAGGGTTTGGCGATAGCAGAATTAACATTAGAGGCTTCGACCAAAGAAATGTAGCTGTTCTAGTAAATGGCATCCCGGTAAATGACATGGAAAACGGCTGGGTCTACTGGTCCAACTGGGCTGGGCTGGGCGATGCTGTTCGCACAATTCAAGTACAGCGTGGCCTGGGTGCTTCGAAGCTTGCTATCAACTCCGTTGGAGGTACAATCAACATCGTAACTAAAGCAACTGATGTTGAAAAGGGCGGTTCATTTAAGACTTCGATTACCAATTACGGTAGAACCAAGCATCTCGTGTCACTTAGCACTGGCGTTATGGACAACGGTTGGGCCCTGAGCGCGGTAGGCTCGAAGACATACGGCGACGGCTACGTTGACGCAACGTGGGTCGATGCCTATAGCTATTTCCTAACTGCGGCAAAGGACTTTGGCGGTCACAGAATTGTGTTTACAGCAATAGGCGCACCCCAAACCCACGGCCAGCGTCGCGGCCAACTCACAGTCGACAGATTCAACGACATTAATGCTTTGGGCTACGAGGGCCATAGGTGGAATAACGACTGGGGCTACCTCCATGGAGAGGCTCTCAACGGCAGGGTGAATAGCTACCATAAACCCCAACTTGCGCTTAACCACTACCTTCAGATTAGCGAGCGCACAAGCCTGGCTACATCTGCTTACATCAGTTGGGGAGAGGGTTATGGTTCTAGATATGACGGAACTGGCACACCTAAACTCTTTGAAACACTTCCAGATGGCACTACGGTAAAGACAACTTGGAATTGGGACAACTTGTATGAGACTAACTCAACGCATGAACTTCCAGTTACTTATCCGGAGTATGAGATCGCCTATAATGAGGAATTCAGTGCATGGGTTGACACTCTTCAGTACGATGGGGCGCCAGTGATAATGAATGGCGACACTTTAGTTGGTGGAAGGGCATTGAGCACGATTGAGAACGCACACAATGAACATTTTTGGACTGGGCTGTTGAGCACCATGAAGTCTGAACTCGCTCCAGGATTAGACCTAACAGCTGGGGTAGATATGAGATATTATGAGGGCAAGCACTTTACAAGGGTAAATAACTTACTAGGTGGAGATTTTTACATGCAAAGCTTTACTAATGCAACGGGTTATGGAATTAATCCTGCATACAATCTAATGGCTACTGAAGGTGATAAGGTTGATTATGACAACACTGGAATAGTGCAGTATGCGGGATTGTTTGGCCAGCTAGAGTATAGTAGAGAAAGGTTTAGTGGATTTTTTGCTGGAACATACAGTTTGACTGGATTTCAAAGACACGATCCATATACATATTTCAGATATGATGAGACTGGTATGCAGGAAGTCGTTGAATTAAATGAAGAAACTGGTGAGTATGAAAGTGAGGAACAGTTTGTGTACGGAGCTTACTCTCAAAAAATCACTCAGCCAGGTTACAATTTTAAGATGGGTGGAAGTTTTGAGGTAATGGAGAATCATCACCTCTACACCAACCTAGGTCTCTACTCGCGAGCGCCATTTATTAGAAATGTATTTCCTAATTACCAAAACGTACTCAGCAACGAAAACCTAGTGAATGAGAAGGTGGAAGCCTTGGAGCTGGGGTATAGGTTCCGCCATAGAATGATTTCTTTGGATCTAAATGTTTACCACACAAAGTGGCTCGATAAGACGATTATGTCAGGGCCACTTCTTAGACCTGATGGCACTGAGTACAGGGCTTTTGTTAGGGGATTGATAGAAACTCACGATGGAATTGAGTTGGAGTTGAAGACTAAGCCTCTTCCTTCTCTCGAGTTAGGAGGAATACTGAGCATTGGAGATTGGCGATGGGACAATGATGTGACTGCGGAGATTATTGATGAGGAGACTAATCAAGTGCTTGAGGAGCTGAATATTTATTCTGCTGGATTGTTGGTTGGGGATGCTCCCCAAACTCAGTTGGGCCTAAGCACTAAAATTGATCTCCCTAAAAATCTGAGGGTGGGTGCTAGCTACGTTTATAACACTCGACTTTACTCGCAGTTTGAAATAGACCAAGACAGGGATGATGAAGAGCGAATTGGTGTTCAGCCTGTGCAACTGCCGGATTACGACTACATCGATTGCTTCTTAAATTGGAATACTAGAAAGGATGGCATTGATTATAGCGTGGGCTTGAATATCCAAAACCTTACAGACAATATCTTTATGAATGAGGCTGATGAGACTTGGTTCACAGATCCACAAACAAATGAGCAGCTTCAGGGCACTTATGATAATGGAAGATTGGAGGGCTATTGGGGATTTGGCAGGACTGTATCTGTGTCAGTTAAGATGGGATTCTAAGCCATTTAGCCCTTGATTAATGCCGTTTGTATAAAAATCAGTATTTTGCACTTCTAAATTTTATGAGATGAGACTATCTATCCTTTCAGCATTAGTTCTATTTGCAGGAACACTTTGTGCCCAAAGCCCTGACGAGTACTGGATTGGACTTGAAGAATACGCAGTACATACTGATGGTGACCTAGCGGGAATGACTACATACAGGATGTACCTAAACATGCTACACCCTGATGACTTCCTTTCAGCATGTTCTGGCTCAGAGGAGAACCCTTGGATACTTGAGTCTACATCTTCTCCAGCGTGGTACAACCACCCATCTGCTTCTGAACTTTTTGCTACTGCGATAAACCCAGCATTTTTCACAGCTTTCCCAGAGTTAGAATACGACAGCTGGTTAACACTTGGTACTGAAGATGCTGCTGAGGGTATGGATATCTCAAATGTTGCAGACCCTGCATATAACGCTTTTGCTGATTTCGAGGCAGGTGATAATATTCATTCTGACACTCAAATTGGAAATCTTTGGTTTACACTTTTCCCTGGGTTAGGCTCAGAAAGCTCTGCGTTTGCAGGTGAAGATTTAAAAGTTTTAATAGGCCAAATCACAACATTAGGCACCCTTTCAGGTTCACTTTACGTTCAAATTTTCCCAGAGGGAGTACAAGATCCCGACGTTAGATTACACTTACCTATTCTATACGCTCCTGTTCAGTGTACTGATGAATTAGCATGCAACTTCAATGATCAGTCTTGGCTTGATACTGACTGTGAATACGGTCCATCTGCTGGAGATATTTCAGGAGAGGCTAACGTAGTTCTTCAAGAAGGCCAAACGGAGTGGGCATACACTTGTGATTCCGGTGCTGAATCATACATGTGGACAGTAGACAACGGAGCAACTATCGTAAGCGGACAGGGAACTAACTCTATTGTTATCGACTGGGGTACAGAGGTTGTTAATGGGACAGACGTAACAGTAATTGCATACAATGACAATGATTGTGCGGGAGAAGAAAGCTCTATTTACGTTGAATTTTCTGTTGGTATAAGCGAAATAGACTTCGCTAGCACATTGAGCGCTTTCCCAAGTCCAGCACACTCAACTTGTCAGGTAAACCTTATTAGCGATTTAAGCACAGGCCAAATCCTTTGTCAACTTCACAATATGTCTGGAGCTCTTTCTAAGATTTTCGTAATCGTAGATGGCATTGCAACAATCGACGTAAGCTCTCTAGCTAGCGGTCAGTACCTAATGAGCGTACAAACTGAGCGCGGCTTAGTACGCGAGACTCTAGTGGTAAGCCACTAGAATTTTAGCTGATTACATCTCCAGGGCTTACCCCTTCCTCTGGAGTAATGAATCTTAGCCCACCGTCTGCTCTTGACGCCATAAGAACCATGCCTTGGCTTTCAACACCTCGGATCTTTCGAGGCTCTAGGTTTGCAAGAAGAACGACCTGTCTTCCTATCACTTCTTTAGGTTTAAAGTGCTCAGCAATACCAGACACAACAGTTCTAACATCGAGCCCAGTATCAACGGTTAACTGTAATAATTTGTCAGCCTTTTTTACTGGTACACATTCAGTAACCGTAGCTACTCTTATATCCATTTGAGTAAAGTTTTCAAATGTTGTCGCGTCCTTTTGAGGCATGATATTAGGATTAGTGTTAGATGATTTGTTCCCAAGTTTAGCAACTTGTTCTTCTACAAATTCATCATCAATTTTAGTAAATAAAATAGGCAATTCTCCAAGCAGTGTTCCGCCAGCAATGATGCTAGTAGAGG
>CEOV01026187.1_pt1 | contig 9737 bp, 9 predicted proteins | sample 530631 | NCBI WGS metagenome assembly CEOV01 (sample SAMEA2620756, study PRJEB7988) | marine metagenome | isolation source: saline water (ENVO:00002010), including
ATATCTATGTAACAGACAAAGCTCTTATTGATGCATTTCCTGAAAATGAAGACATGATTAAATGGTTGCAACAAGCCAAAGAAAAAATTCAGTTCCAAGGTCTGCCATGTAGAATTTGTTGGCTGGGGATGGGAGAGAGAGAGAAGGCAGGTCTTATATTTAATGACCTTGTTAAATCCGGTAAGGTGTCGGCTCCGATAGTAATAGGTAGAGATCACCTAGACTGTGGGTCAGTTGCCTCTCCAAATAGGGAGACGGAAGGCATGAAAGATGGCTCTGATGCAGTATCTGACTGGCCATTACTTAATTTAATGTCAAATACTGCTGGTGGCGCAACATGGGTTTCTTTTCATCATGGTGGTGGAGTTGGAATGGGTTACTCTCAACACGCAGGTATGGTTGTACTGGTTGATGGAACCCAGAGGGCTGAGAGATGTGTCAGAAGAGTACTTCACAACGATCCCGCAATGGGAGTCTTTAGGCATAACGACGCAGGCTATAAAACCGCAAAGGATCATGCTAAAAAATTTAACTTAGAAATTTAATTTTGAAAAAATTAATAGGTCCATTTAGTCAGATATTAACGATGGAGAATCTTCCTTTAAGTGGTTCACTATCTGATGATCAGCTTAAAATAATAAGAAATGGAGGCGTTATAATTGATGGGGAGAAGATAATAAAAACTGGACATTTTAATGATCTCAGAAAAGAAGTATCTGATATAATAGAAATAAGTTCTTCAAAGGTCCTCCTCCCAGGATTTATTGATAGTCACACACATATCTGTTACAGCGGAGACAGGTCATCTGAGTTTTCCAAAAGAAATTCAGGGGTCCCATATCAAAAAATATTAGAAGAGGGTGGAGGGATTCATAATACAATGAAGGCAACTGCTGAGGCAACTGATGATGAGCTAGTAAACTCAACATTGTCAAGATTAGATAGACATTTTAGCGAAGGAGTAACGACTTGTGAAATTAAAAGTGGTTATGGGAGCACTATTGAAAATGAGTTGAGATTATTAAGAATTATTAATAAAATCAAGAAAATTCATCACTCTGATGTGATTCCAACATGTCTAGCAGCTCACGTTAAGCCAATGGATTTCGAGTCAAATGAAGTGTATCTTGACTCTATTATTGATGATGTCATACCTATCCTGAGAAAGGAAAACTTATCAAATAGAATAGACATATTTACAGAGGAAAAGGCTTTTAGTGTTGACGAATCTACCAGATACCTAAATAAATTATCTAAGATGTTTGATATCACTGTCCACGCAAATCAGTTCTCCTCTGGTGCTGTAAAAGTTGGTGTAGATGTTGGGGCTAGAAGTGTTGATCATCTGGAAATAATTAACGACGAAGAAATAGAATATTTATCTAGATCTGATACTAGTGGTGTTATACTTCCTGGATGTAGTATTGGTCTAGGACTTCCTTTTGCTCCTATAAGAAAATTATTAGATAATAATTGCAAAATTTCAATTGCAACTGATTGGAATCCAGGTTCTGCACCTATGGGAGACTTATTAACACAGTGTTCTATGCTCTCTTCTTTTGAGAAATTATCATCGGCTGAAATTTTTTCATCCATAACATTTAGAGCTGCGTATTCTTTAGGTTTAAGTGACAGAGGGAAAATATCTCCAGGGATGATTGCTGACTTTATAACTTTTGATTCATCAGATTATAGAGAAATACTTTATAACCAAGGTAAAATGAAACCGTCCTTGAAATGTAAAAGAGGTAAAATCTATAATTAATATTTACTTTTGTAAATATGAATCAAATTATTGAGTGTGTACCCAACTTCTCTGAGGGAAGAGATAAGTCAGTAATAAATAAAATATCTGAAGCTATATCTTCTACCGAAGGTGTCTATCTTTTAAATGTTGATCCAGGTAAAGCTACAAATAGGACAGTTATGACATTCGTTGGGGAGCCTGAGGACGTTATCCATGCCGCTTTCAATGCTGCTAAAGTTGCTAGTGAGTTAATAGATATGTCAAAACACTCTGGTGAACATCCAAGATTTGGTGCTATGGATGTGTGTCCTCTGATACCTGTTTCCAATATTACTTTCGATGAATTAATTCCTTACGCACATAAGCTAGCAGAAATGATATCCGAAAAACTTGGTATACCTATCTACCTATATGAAAAAGCTGCACAAAAAAATGAAAGACAGAATCTCGCAAATGTTAGGTCTGGTGAATATGAAGGTCTTGAAGAAAAAATCAAAAAGGAAAATTGGAAACCTGATTACGGATTAAAATTTAACAAGAAGTCTGGCGCCTCAGCTATCGGGGTACGTGATTTTTTAATTGCTTATAACATAAATTTAAATACCAAGTCAACAAGGCTTGCAAACGCTATTGCTTTCGATGTTAGAGAAAAAGGAAGAATCAAAAGGAAAGGTCACCCAGTAATCGGAGAGATTGTTTATGACAAGTCTGGAAACCCTGAGACTATACCTGGATCTTTGAAATATGTGAAGGCAATTGGATGGTATATTGAAGAGTTTGGAATTGCACAAATTTCAATGAACCTAACAAATATTAACAAAACACCAATTCATAAAGTTTTTGATGAGGTTTGTGAGAAAGCACAAAATAGGGGAGCTATGGTAACCGGCTCTGAGCTTGTTGGTTTGATACCTCTCAATTCTATTCTAGATGCTGGTATTTATTTTTTAAAAAAACAGAATAGATCCGTTGGAATACCTGAGAGTGATATAATTGATATAGCCGTTGAATCTTTAGGTTTGAATCAAGTCAAAAAATTTTCTCCTAAAAAAAATATAATTGAATACTATCTAGAAGATATTGAGAAAAAACAAAAATTATCTGAGTTATCACTCAATAATTTTTCTGATGAGGTCTTGAGAGAATCTCCTGCTCCAGGAGGTGGATCAGTTTCTTCTTGTGTGGGTGCCTTAGGATTATCTCTTGCAGGTATGGTTGCAAATTTATCATGTAATACAAGAGGATGGGAAAAAGATGTAACTAAGTTCAGTGAAATAGCAGATGATGTTAATAAAATAAGAGAGGATTTATTGAAATTAATTGATGAAGATGCAAATGCTTTCAGTAGTATAATGTCAGCATATAAATTACCAAGTTCTAATGATAAAGAGAAAAAATATAGGTCTGAGGAAATCAATAGAGCAACTATTTATGCGGCAGAAGTACCGCTAAATATTATGAAAAAATCTTTTGAAGGTTATAAGTTTATAAGTCTCTTGTCAAAAGAGGGAAATCAAAATTCTATCTCTGACGCAGGGGTTGCTTGTCTTTGTGTTCACACAGCCATTCATGGCGCATACCTTAATGTTATAATTAACATCAAAGACCTTGATGATGATAGAGGAATTGGACTAGAAGCCAAAAATATTTTATCTCAGTCTAAGAAAGAGAAAGAAAATATTATCAAATTCATTCAAGGAAAAATATAATCTGTCAATAAATTATATAAATTTATAGAATGCAGGAAATCAATGAATTTCTTATATTAATTGACCAGTATCTTGGTAGCTCCTGGTGGTTTGTTCCGTTACTCTTAGGTACAGGTATTTTTTTTACAGTATATCTAGGATTTCCTCAGGTAAGGTACTTTTCCTTTGCGCTCAAAGTTGTTAGGGGTCGATTTGATAAAAAATCAGATCAGGGTGACACCTCTCATTTTCAAGCATTAACAACAGCTCTATCTGGTACGGTTGGTACAGGAAATATTGCTGGGGTTGCTTTTGCTATTCACCTTGGAGGACCGGCAGCCTTATTCTGGATGCTTGCAACGGCTATGGTTGGTATGACCACAAAATTTGTGGAAGTAACATTATCCCATAAATACAGAGAAAAAATTTCTGATGGAACAATGTCTGGAGGTCCCATGTATTTCATGAAGAATGCTAACTTTCTACTCCTAGGTAAAAAGATTGACATGAAGTGGGTTGGTATTTTATTTGCTTTTGCAACCGTGCTATCATCTTTTGGCACTGGTAGTCTACCTCAAATTAATAGTATTTCTAACTCTATATATTCTTCATTTGGTATAGATAAGATGCTTACTGGTGGGATTTTAGCCATATTATTAGGTGTTGTAATTATTGGAGGTATAAAAAGAATTGCAAAAATTACTGAAAGATTAGTGCCATTTATGGCTGTAGTGTATGTTATTGGAGCCTTTTCTGTGATATTATTCAATCTTGAGAATATAGTTCCCTCATTTATCTCTATTTTCTCTGAAGTCTTTACCGGTAGTGCAGCTGTCGGAGGATTTTTAGGTGCATCGGTTTCTTTTGCTATATCAAGAGGTGTTAATAGAGGTTTATACTCTAATGAAGCTGGCCAGGGATCAGCACCAATAGCTCATGCGTCAGCTAAAACAAATGAGCCCGTATCTGAGGGGCTTGTTGCAATTCTTGAACCCTTTATTGATACAATTATAATTTGTACCATAACTGGTCTTGTTCTTTTATCTTCTGGTGTATGGAATGAGAAACATCATAACTTATTTGCCAGGGCAGACCTTGAAGTTTTAGATCGAGTTTATAGTGAAAATAATAATGAAGATGTTGAGAATCTATTTAACTATCTAAACGGAAATAGTGCGATAGATAAATATAATGGTTCATTAGTTGTTAGTTCTGGAATAATTCAGGAAGAATTAACACTTATCCATGCAAGATCAATAGCAGAGGATATTTTAGTTTATGATAATGATGGAGAATTGTATACTGGTAACCTGACAGTTATTACTGGTAAAATTCAAGAAAACTTAAATATTGAAGGGAAGTCATTGGTACATAGTGCACCCCTTACAGCTATTGCATTTGATAGGGGATTTCTTGGAGATTACGGGAATTATATTGTCAGCATCGGTCTTCTATTATTTGCTTTCAGTACTGCAATTGCTTGGTCATACTATGGAGATAGAGCAATGACTTATCTTTTTGGTGCAGGCTCTGTAATATATTTTAGAATAGTTTATGTGATAGGTTTTTTCATAGCATCGTTTGCAGACACTACAATAATTTGGAATGTTTCTTTAATAACAATTGCGTTGATGACAGTTCCTAATTTAATTGGCCTTATCTGGTTAAGACAAGAGGTTAAATCAACTATCAAAGAATACTGGATTAATTTCAAGAAAGAGTGGCCAAATGAAAAGACACCAGAATAATTATCTATTCTAACCCTTTATCTATTTCAGATATAATGTGATCTATCTTTTTATAAACTTTATCTGAATCCTCCTCGGTATTTTTATTTTCTTCCAGAAGAACAGATAATTTAAATGCAATCATTGCAAGGACGTCCTGAAGATCATCAATATTCATTTGTTTCTTAACTTCAGAAATTTTATTGTTTAGTTCTTTCCCAATTTTCCTTATTTTTTGTTCTTCGCTGATTGGAACTTTCATCGGGTAGGACCTATTCCCAATTACAATTTTTATAGATAAGTTATCCATATTTAACTTTTTAAACTTTCAATAAGACTGTCAATAGTTTCAATTGTATCATCAATCTCTTTTGTTATTTCTGAACTATCCTGACTTGGAGTTGTATCTGATAAATTATTTAATAGTTTAAAATCCTTTATAACTCCATCAATTTCTAAGTCTGTAACCTTTTCCTTTAATTCTTTATTTAGTTTTTTAAGTTCATTAAACTTTGTTATTAATATAGAAAACTTGCTCTCAAGTTCAATTATTTTATTTGATAGGTTATTAGACATATTACTTTCTAATTTCTGCATTTAATTCTTCTTCAAATACTTTAATTAGTTTATCCATAGTACTATTAATTTCTTTCTCACCTAATGTCTTACTTTCATCTTGTAGTATAAATCTCATAGAGTACGCAATCCTATTTGAACCTATAGAGTCACCTTCATAGATATCATATAGTGATACTTTTTTAAGGATCTTATTCTTATTTAAATCAATAACCGATATTACGTCATTGTATTTTACATCCTTATTCATGACTAGGGAGAGATCCCTTTGAACTTGTGGAAATTTTGGAATTTCAGAAAACTTAAACTCTTTATCAAAATTCATAATGAGGTTAGGCCAGTCAATTTCAGCGTGATATACATCTTGAGAAATTTCAAAAGTTTTTAATATCTCCTTTTTTACCATGCCAATTTCTCCCAGAACTACTCCGTTCGATATTATCTCTACACACATATCTAATGTTTTCGAGTCTGCTTTTGGTTTAGTTTCAAAATCGCTGATTCTTGCAATATTTAATATTTTATTTGTGATATTAATCACGTCGAAGAATGATACATTTTCCGGTTTATTAACAAAATGTTCTTCCTGCTTTAAACCAGTAATGTATATTCCAATTTTACTGCTTTCTTTGTATTCTTTTTCCTCGAGACTGTACGCCTTATCAAATTCGAAGAATTTAAGATTTTTTTGTTTTCTATTTATATTATATCTAATTGAGTCTAGAGATGTAAATAATAATTTTTGCTTGAGGATAGCATGTTCATCACTTAATTTATTTACCATCTCAACTGTTTTTTCATTATCCCAATAACTAAATTTTCTAAGCTTATTTGTTGTTAGGGAATTTGTAGTTATCTCAAAAAACCCAGAATTAAGTAACGTACTGAATACGTTATTTAATATTTGATCCTCTCTCGAAGATACCCTCTCCCCGGACAGGAAGTTACTCTTATTTGATTTAGATATTTTTAAGTTATTATATCCATAAACTCTTAATATCTCCTCTAGAATGTCAGCTTCTCTTGTCACGTCAACCCGGTAAGGTGGAACATTTGCAACAAGTACACTCTTTTTTTCTTTGACTTCAATATCTAAAGAATTTAATATTTTAATTATTTCATTCTTATTAAAATTATGTCCAGCTAATTGATTTATTCTCTCTAAATTGAATTCAATGTTTTGATTTTCAATTTCTTTAGGATATTTATCATATATTTTTGAAGTCACGGCACCTCCTGAATATTTACATATGAGAAGTGCAGCATATTTTAATGCATAGATTGTTATATTAGGATCAATTCCTCTTTCAAATCTGTAGGAAGCATCAGTTTTTAATTGGTGGTTCTGACTTGAGGTTCTGATATCGGATGGATTAAAATATGCGCTCTCCAAAAAAATTTTTGAGGTTTTATTAGTAACCCCTGAATTTTGTCCTCCAAAAACACCTGCTATACACATTGGACTACTCTCACCATCACAAATCATCAAATCGTTATCGTTGAGAGATCTTTTCTCTCCATCTAATGTTATGAATTTCTCATTTTTTTTCGCGTATTTAACTATTATTTTATTCTTTTTAATTTGATCAAGGTCAAAAGCGTGAAGAGGTTGACCAAGGCTGTGTAATACATAATTTGTTATGTCAACAACGTTATTAATTGGATTAATTCCTATCGCGTTTAGATGGTCTTTAATAAAAGATGGAGATTCCATCACTTTTACCCCCTCGATTATACATCCAGCATATCTAGGACATGCATTCTTTTCATCAATTTTAATTTCAATTTTTGAGTTTTCTTGATTTTTAAAAGACGAGATATCAGGCAAATTAATCTTTTCTCCAGTAATTGCTTTAATGTCTCTAGCAACACCTAGGTGTGACGCTGCATCGGCTCTATTTGGTGTCAGTGATATGTCAAAAGTTGTGTCATCTAGAGGGTTTAAATAATTAACTGCACTATCACCTACTTTAGCATTTTTTTCTAAAACAATAATACCTGAATGCGATTTACCTACTCCTATTTCATCCTCAGCACAAATCATTCCATCAGAATCAATACCTCTTATTTTTGTTTTTTTAATTTTAATTTTATTTCCGTCTATTGTTTTTATTGTTGTTCCCGGTATTGCAACTACTACCTTCTGTCCAACTTCTATATTTTTTGCACCACATATAATACTTGAAATTTTGTCTTCTAAATCAACTTTTGTGATACTCAGTCTGTCTGCGTCTGGATGTTTTTTTATCTCTTTTATCTGGCCAACTCGAAGTTTTTTTAGAAGATCATTGTCTGATGATAATGTGATGACTTCATCGACCTCTAATCCAACATTAGTAAGAAGAGATTCAATTTCCTCTGGACTTTTATTGATTTTTATGAAGCTTTTAAGCCAGTTTAGTGAGATTTTCATATTTCATAAAGTTAATAAATATATTAGTTTAAATCGCCGAGACTACACTAAATGAACTTAAATACTTTTTAAATTTTTTCTCCTGCTTCTATCTTTATATCAATATAATTTCTTTTTGAAGGTATCGGGCAGCTAAATTTTTTATCATAAACACAAAATGGATTGTATGATTTATTAAAATCTAACTCTATTCTCTTAGCATTATCAAAATCAATGTCTATATATCTTCCACCAGCATAGGTTGAAACTTCGTTAGTTCGATCCAGGAAGCAAAAGAATAATTTACCTTTATTTTCGCCATCCAGATACTTGTAAACAGGTAGCGTAAAATTTTTTCTTCCTAACCTAAAAATAAGATTAGCAAAATCTATGAATCTTTCAGAGTCTCCGGTTGATGTTGCGAGAGTTAGTGTGTCAGTATCTTCATTATTTTCTACTCTGGCAATTACTTTAAAATTAATGTTAGCATCATAATATTGAATCTTATAATCCGAATTTGCTAGTGGTGATTTAGCTGATGAATATAAAAATTTTTCTCTCTCTTCTCTATATTCTACAAGTGTTTCGGCATACTTACCGTATTCCACATTTGAATTATATAGGTAGTAAGAAATTGATAGGAAAATTGATAAAATAATAATAGGGAGTACCCCTCTCATTTTGAGTAGGTTCTATTTTAAAGAATTTACTTTCTTAACAAGCTTCGACTTTAAGTGTGCAGCCTTATTCTTATGAATGATATTGTTCTTGACAAGTTTATCAATCATTGATACTGCTTTTGGTAGAGACTTGTTAGCTGCCGCCTTTTTACTTTCTTGCTCAAGTTTTTTCACGAAAGATTTTGTTGACTTGTGCTGGTGCTTATTTCTAAGCTTCTTTGTCTCACTAGATCTTATCCTTTTAACTGCTGATTTATGATTAGCCATATTTAATATTAAGTGTGCAAATCTAAATTTTTATTTATTATACTCAAAAAAACTATATCTTTTTTATTGTGGTGCTTATGATACACCAACAAAACCACTCATTTGACCATTGGATAGGGTAGTTGTTTTTTAAAAAATGTAATTATTAAAAAAAAAGTCAATATTATTTGATTTTTAAGATAGAAACATATTCTTTAGCGGTTGATATTTTGAATACTTAAGATGTACTGGACACTTGAACTTGTAAACCACTTAGAGGACGCACCTTGGCCGGCAACAAAAGACGAGCTTATTGAATTTTCTATTAGAACTGGAGCTCCTGCAGAAGTTACAGAAAATTTACAGGAATTAGAGGATGATGGTGCACCTTACGAGAGTATTGAAGAGATATGGCCTGATTATCCCACAAAAGATGATTTTTTCTTCAACGAGGATGAATATTAATCAAAAAATTTAAGGTCTTTTCTTGTAGTAATCTTAATATTTTCATTCAACCCCTCAACCAGATTAATCTTAATGTTAAATTCATCAAATAAACTTGACTCGTCAGTAAAGTTTTTATCAGGCGCATCTTTAATACACTTTTTCAATTCGGATACTCTAAATACCTGAGGTGTCTGGATTTGAACAAACTCAGACCTATCAACACCAAAATTATTT
>CEOV01101631.1_pt1 | contig 9734 bp, 10 predicted proteins | sample 530631 | NCBI WGS metagenome assembly CEOV01 (sample SAMEA2620756, study PRJEB7988) | marine metagenome | isolation source: saline water (ENVO:00002010), including
CAACATAACTTGGAGAAACAGTAAAGTTAGTTAAGACTGGAGCGTCAGAATCTGAATTAATGGTTACATCAGCTTTTATAAAATTAAAATTAGTAAGAATAAATATTAAAAAAAAGAATCTTTTCATCAATCTTTAAATTCAGAAACAACTCCACTTATTGATTCTTTTGCATCACCAAAGAGCATTCGAGTATTCTCCTTGAAGAATAAAGGGTTTTGAACACCGGCGAAGCCAGAAGACATAGATCTTTTTAGAACAAAAACCGTTTTTGCGTTTGCAACTTCAAGAATTGGCATGCCATAAATTGGACTACCAGGCTCCTCAGTTGCAGATGGATTTACAACATCATTAGCACCAATAACTATTGCTACATCAACCGTATCCATCATAGGATTTACATCATCAGGCTCGGCAAGAAGATCATAGGAAACATTTGCTTCAGCTAAAAGAACATTCATGTGTCCTGGCATTCTGCCAGCAACAGGATGGATACCATATTTTACATCTGTGCCGTTCTCTTCTAAAAGCTCACCAAGTTCTCTAACCACATGCTGAGCCTGCGCAACAGCCATTCCATATCCTGGGACTATTAATACAGACGATGCATTCTCTAAAATTAGATAAGCATCTTCAGCAACGATGGGTTTTACCTCACCCTGTTCTGAACTGCCTGAAGATCCTGAAGCAGCATATCCAACAAATAGTATGTTACCAATAGTTCTATTCATAGCTTTAGCCATGATAATCGTCAGAATTAATCCACTTGCTCCGACTAGAGACCCTGCAACTATAAGAACATTATTTATTAAAATTAAGCCTGCAAAAGCAGCAGCAATTCCAGATAAAGAGTTCAATAATGAAATCACAACTGGCATATCACCTCCGCCAATTGGGAGCACAAAACCAACTCCGCCAAGCATTACTAAGACTAGATATGCATAAAAGACTGCTTCAAAAGAAACAGGTAATACCCCAATAGAAGGCAGAATTATCATTGCCGGTATCGCAATTATGGAAAGATAAAATAAAGAAATGAATATGTTTGTTATAAAGTGACCTTTGCCAATTTTTAGCCTCTCAGAAAGCTTGCCAAAGGCAATTAAGCTGCCTGAAAAAGTTACTCCTCCAATATAAATTGTTGCCACAATCAAAATATATTGAAATAAGTTTCCTGAGGAGTTACTTATCTCTGACCATGCAATAAAAAAAGTTGCTAAACCTCCAAAACCATTGAATAAAGCAACCATTTCTGGAATGGATGTCATCTTTACTTTGATAGCAATTATTGAACCAATTAACGCGCCTAGCAATATGCCGGCAAGAACTATTAAGGGATTAACCACCTCAATTGCGGTAACGATAATTGCCAAGAACATGCCAATAGCAGATATGAAGTTACCTTTTTGCGCAGTTGCCTCTTTACCAAGCATTTTTATACCGGTAATAAAAAGAACTGCCGCTACAATGTAGGCAACATTTTGAGCAAGCGATATATCAAAGTTCTCCATTTTTATTTCTTTTTAAACATGCTGAGCATTCTGTTAGTAACCAAGTAGCCGCCAAAAACATTTATGGAGGCAAAGGTAACAGCTAAAAAAGCTATCACCATTTGCAAAGAAGTGTCCTGTGACAAGGTCAAAGCACCAACTAATGCAATACCTGATATAGCATTCGCTCCAGACATTAAAGGTGTATGCAAAGTGCTTGGAACCTTAGATATTAATTCCAATCCTAAATATATGGATAACAATAAAACAAAGCCCAACAGAATATAAGTTTCCATTATTTAAACCTCTCATTCTTTATCTCTCCACCATAAACCAACACAGAGTTAGAGATAATTTCATCTTCAAAATCAAAATTCATTCCTTTAGATTCTTCATCATAAAATTCTAAAAGCCAATTATTAAAGTTATTGGAAAGCGCGAATGAGGCATGAGTAGCTACTCGCGATGAAAGATTTGAAATCCCAACAACTTTCACTCCATGGATATCAATCACCTCATCAACTTTTGAACCTTCAACATTGCCTCCGGACTCAACTGCCATATCAAGAATTACACTACCTTTTTTCATTTTTGATATTGTATTTTGGTCAATTATTCTTGGAGCCGGTCTACCAAATAATTGAGCAGTTGTTATCACTATGTCTGATCTTTCACAAACCTTAGACTGCAACTCCTTTTGTTTATCAAGTTGCTCTTTTGTTAGCTCTTTTGCGTAGCCCTGACTTGTCTCTCCAGTTTCACCCAAATCAATTTTTACAAATTTAGCACCCAAAGATTGAACTTGCTCCTCTACAACATCACGGGTATCAAAAGCTTCAACTCTCGCACCTAATCTTTTAGCAGTTGCAATTGCTTGAAGCCCTGCCACACCTACTCCAATGACAAATACGCGAGCAGGTTTAAGCGTTCCTGCAGCAGTCATCATCATTGGCATAGCGCTTGTGAGAAGATTTGATGCCTCAAGAACTGCAACGTAGCCAGCTAAATTTGCTTGAGAACTTAATACATCCATCTTTTGTGCACGAGTAATTCTTGGAACAAATTCCATAGAAACTAAATTGATTTTTTTATTTGCAAATTTTTTAATGGCTTCAAGATTCTCAAATGGATTAACAGTTCCAATGACAGTTTTACCAGTTGGAATGGAGTCAATATCCTCATCGGATAAGCATTCTGTAGTCATAATAAAGTCAGCTTGCTCTAAACAATCAGACCTACTAGCTTTTGCAGCACCAAGTTCCTCAAAGATTTTATCTTCAATATGAATGCCATTTCCAATACCTTCTTCGAAAATAACCTCGATGTTGTTGGAAATTAGGTTTTTAATTGTTTCAGGATGAATTGCAGACCTGAAATCTCTTCTATCTAGTGCTTTAATTGCTGAAACTTTCAATTTGAACTCTTTTTTTTCTTCTTTTTGATATTATTTAAAAAATAATGTGTTTTGATTATAAACTCAATACTAGCCTTTAATAAAATAAGTTTTAATTTTTTAGATGAATAAGAATGTTGACCAGAATGAAGTAAATAAGTTTGCTGAGCTTGCAGACAAATGGTGGGATCCATATGGAGAATTTAAGCCTCTTCATAATATAAATCCAATAAGATCAGAATATATTTCTTCAAAAATAAACCTAAAAGGTAAAAAAGTACTGGATGTTGGGTGTGGAGGTGGACTGCTAGCAGAAGCCCTTTATGATTTAGGTGCGGAGGTTGATGGAATTGATGCAGCCGGTCCTGGAATTGAAGTGGCAAGGATTCATGCGGTCGGTGAAAACAAAGAAATTAACTATTCTACTGCGCAAGCAGAAGACTTTTGTAAAGATAAAGAAGAGTATTATGATGTAGTGTCATGTCTGGAGGTTTTAGAGCATGTTCCAAACCCTGACTCACTTGTAGCAGCTTGTTCAAAAATGTTAAAAAAAGATGGTTTATTGTTCCTATCAACTATCAATAGAAATCCTAGATCATGGGTAACAGCCATTGTAGGAGCTGAATATATTTTTAATATTCTCCCCAAAGGAACTCACGAATTCGAAAAATTTATTAAGCCCTCTGAGCTCAGTAGTTACATGGAAAATGCTTCAGTAAGACTAGTAGAAGCAAAAGGCATGTTTTATAACCCGATAACGCATCACGTAACCTTAAATAATGACTTAGGTGTGAACTATATGATGTATGGAATAAATGAATAAGCTAGAGGCCGTTTTATTTGATCTGGATGGTACTTTGCTAGATTCCTTTCCTGACTTTCTTGTATCTCTGCAAAATCTAAATATTAAAAGTTCAATGCAAGTTATCGATCAGGCAGTTGTCAGAGCAAACGTTTCTGATGGAAGTTCAAAGCTTCTCAAGCTTGTATTTAATATCGATAAAAATGATAAAAATTTTGAAGAGCACAAAAGAAACTTTTTAAGTGAGTATGAAAAAAATATTCTTATGTATGGGAACTTATTTCATGGCGTTTCTGATCTTCTAAACTTCTTATTAGATAACAAGATACCTTATGGAATAGTTACTAATAAGCCTAGAAAATATACTGAAATCATTCTCAAGAAATCAAGCTTGTTGCGACAGTCTAAAGTCGTAATTTGCTGTGATGATGGATTTAAATCAAAGCCAGATCCTGAGGGTATAAATCATGCATGTGATATTCTTGGAGTGCAAAACTCTAAGTGTATTTATATTGGTGATCATGAGAATGATCTAAATGCATCCTTAAGTGCTGGCACCATTTCGGGAATATGTTCATTTGGATATGGTTTTGATAGAGAAACTCACATCGATGGTGTTGAAAACTTTGCATCTCCTATTCAAATTCTTGATTTTATAAAACAAAATGTCTGAAGTGCTTTCAGAAAAAAATATTCTTATTACAGGTGCTACAAGCGGCATAGGTCTTGAACTTACGAAGTCGTTTGCTATGAAAGGGGCTAATATTATTATGCTTGGAAAAAATGAAGAAAAGCTTGATAGCCTTTACGATGAAATTTCTTCGCATGGGGGAAAAAACCTAATTATTAAATCTGATTTAAGGGAATTAAATGAAGAAGGCTCAATTCAAATTTCAAATGAAATTAAAAAGCACTATAGCAATGTTGATGGCTTGGTACATAATGCTGCTATTCTGGGAAATCTTACAAGAATTCAAGATTATCACTCGGAAACTTGGGATGATGTTTTGCAAGTTAATCTCACAGTTTCTTTCTTAATTACAAAACATTTATTAGATTTAGTTTTCTCATCTAAGGAGGGAAGAATAGTTTTTGTTTCATCTGGTGTTGCAAATGTTGGTAAGGCATTCTGGGGAGCCTATTCAGTTTCAAAATTTGCTCAAAGAGGTTTGGCTGAGATCTTAAGTGAAGAAACAGAAGTTAACAACAATGTAAAGGTCTTTAGTTTTGATCCTGGAGCGACAAAAACAAAAATGCGCTTTGCTGCAAGACCATCTGAAGATCAAGAATCTATTAAGACACCGAAAGAACTTGTCTCTTGTTTTGAATGGTTTTTTTCAAAAGAAAGTAATGCAAGCAATAAAGTTCATTTTAAATACTCAGATTTTCATCCTCTAGAAGACGCCACATAAACAAACTTAAGTAAGAGTTATAAGGGCTAAATTGTTCATAAAAGTTTTCTTCTATATCAGCATTAGGAAAAGCAATTCTGTGTGCATATATAATACCTAGGTCAGTCAATGGCATGACATCTGAGTCACCTAAATAAAATATCCGCGACATGTCAACAGTCCACTTACCAATTCCCCTTATCGATAGAAGAAGCTTTGAGAATTCTTCGACAGATTTTGATTTTAATTTTCTTCTGGTAGATCCAACAATTTCTTTGTTGTAAATAATTCCAATCATATAATCAACCTTCCTTGCCGATAGACCTGCCTTTCTCAGTTTATGTTCTAAGTTTTTTGTTGGCTTCTTAGGTAGCTTGCCTTTTAATATTTTTTCTACTCTTATCCAAATCGCGTCTGCAGCTTTTGTAGAAATCTGTTGTCCAACAATTATCTTGCACAAATGGTGATCAAATCTGAGCTTGGATAGTTTTATTTTAAGTGGACCAATATCTTTAATATGCTTATGCAGATCATTAAATTCTAGCTTCTTAGTTGCCCTCAGAAGACCCTTAAAAGCAAGATCACTCTCCATATGAATACATACTTTGTAAATCTCTAGATCTTACTTCCGCCCAATCACCCTCTTTTAGGCCTTGAGGAAGAAAAATAGGTCCAAATCTTACCCTTTTCAGTCTACTAACTTGCAATCCCTGGGACTCAAATAATTTTCTTATTTCTCTATTACGTCCAGTCATAAGGCAAACCGTATACCATCTGTTTGAGCTAGAGCCTGCTCCCTCTATGAGATCACTTAGTCTAAGCAATTGACCATCTATTTGGATGCCTTTCAACATATTTTCTCTTATCTCATTATCAAAATCTCCTCTTGCTCTTACAAGGTATTCCCTATCAAATGAATTGCTAGGATGCGAAATAAATTCAGAAAGTTTTCCGTCATTGGTAAAAAAAATTAGACCTGATGAGTTTGCATCTAGTCTCCCAACAACAATTAAGTTTTTCTCTCCACTTATCCTTGGCAGCAAGTCATATATGGACTTTAAATTGCCTTCTGTTTTTTTTGAGCAAATAACGCCCCTAGGCTTATTTAAAACAAATAGTCGCGTTTCTAAATCACTAAATTCAACTTTCTTATTATCTACTCTTATTTCATCCTCGGAGTTTACAGAACGGCCAAGTTTAGCTTTTTCACCATTAACCGTAACTTTTCCAGAGCTAATGATTTCTTCGCATCCTCGTCTGGAACCATAGCCAGCTCTTGCAAGCACTTTTTGCAACCGAATATCTTTCATAAGAGATTAACTTGCCTCTAAATTAATACTTGCTGAGTCAGATGGATCTGAAACAATCTCTTCTTTTTCCGGCAAAGTTGGCAAATCTGAGATTTTTTTAATATTTAGATCATTTAAAAAAGTCTGTGTTGTTACCAAAAGTGCTGGCCTGCCAGGAGTTTCTTTATATCCTGAAATCTTTACCCAGTCTCTTTCCAATAAATTTCTGATTATGTTTGTGCTCACTTGTACACCTCTTATTTCTTCAATCTCACCTCGGGTTACAGGTTGCTTGTAAGCTATGATTGAGATGGTCTCCATTAAGGACTTTGATAGTCTGCTATTTTCAGTCCACAAGGAAGATAAAAGATGAGTAAAGTCCTTTTTGATTTGCAGTCTAAAACCTGAAGCAACCTCAGATAACTCCAAAGAAGAATCTTTATATCTCTCCTCAAGATTATTTAGGCCTACTCTTATTTCTGCTAAATCAACTTTAATGCCCTCATTTTCAAGAATTGTTCTGATTTCAGATAATCGCAAAGGCCGTCCAGCAGCAAATAATAAAGATTCAATAAAGTTTTCTATCTTGCTATTCATTAACTGCACTTAGTATTTTTGATTTTATATAAATTTCTTCATTATTATTTTGGATTAAGTCGACGCATCCATCCTTTGCAAGCTCTAAAGATGCCAAGAAAGAAACCACAACCCCAATTTTGCCTTCAGTTTTTTTGAGAGTCTTATAAAAGCCAACTAAATTCTTCTTTGTAAGAATAGATAAAATGAGTTGGATTCTATCCTGTGTTGAAAGCTCTTCGAATTCAATTTGATGACTTTTATCTAATTTTGGTCTTGAAAGGACTTCAACCATACTTGCCTTAAGCCTTGCTACATTAAAGTCAATTACGTTTGTCTTTTTTTCAATTTTTGGCATCCCAGCACTTGCTAAAAAGAAATCTCTATTAACTCTGTCCAGGTTGGCAATTTCTTCTGAAACTGTCTTGTAGATTTGGTACTCTTGCAATCTTTTAATAAGGTCTAATCTAGGATCATTTTCATCATCTTCTTCCTCAACTTTTGGTAATAGCATTCTCGACTTAATCTCAGCTAAAGTTGCTGCCATAACCAAATATTCTGCAGCCAATTCAAAATTAAGGGACTCCATAAGGTTTATGTAGTCTATGTATTGATCGGTAATCTTAGATACTTCAAGGTCTAGAATATTTATATTTTGCTTTTTTATTAAATAAAGCAGGAGATCCATGGGTCCCGTAAAAGTCTCAAGGCAAATTTCCAATGCCTGAGGTGGTATAAACAAATCTTCCGGCATTTCCGGAAGAGGAACGCCGTTTACAATACCTAATTCTTTTTGTTTTGGATGAGAAGTGCTCATAAACACTACATAGTGTAATTGTCGTAAAGCTTAAATACAACATGTAGTGTTTGAAGAAAGAATTGATTAAAGTGCTTAAAATAATAAGATTAAAAAATAAATCTAAATATTTAACATTAGGCTTTCAATTGATTTACATCATAGTTATATTTGTAAACTTAATTAAAAAAGTGATTAAAAGATGAATTACTCAACTGACAATACAAGAATTATCAATAAGGTAGATTTGATTACTCCTAATGATGTTATTTCAAAATATCCTCTTACAGATGAGATATCTAAACTCGTATATGGAACCAGAAACGAGTTAAGTCAAATTCTTCATGGTAAAGATGATAGGTTAATTGCAGTAGTTGGTCCGTGCTCTATTCATGATCCCGATTCTGCTGAAGAATATGCAAAACTTCTTATTAATGAAAAGAAAAAATATGAAGAAGATATTCTTTTGATTATGCGAGTTTACTTTGAAAAACCAAGAACAAGTATTGGTTGGAAAGGTCTTATTAATGACCCAGATATGGATAATACTTTTGATGCAAATAAAGGACTTTTTCTTGCTAGATCTATACTGCATAAAATTTCTAAGCTTGGACTTCCTGTTGGTACTGAATTTCTTGATCCTATTTCTCCCCAGTTTGTAGCTGATCTAATTTCATGGGGTGCCATTGGAGCTAGAACTGCGGAAAGTCAAATTCATCGTGAGCTTGCATCGGGACTTTCATGTCCAATTGGTTTTAAAAATGGCACCACGGGTGATTTAACTCCAGCTATTTACGGTATAAAAGCTTCAAACCATTCACATGTATTTTTTTCAAATACTAAGGAAGGAATGGTTTCTATTTATAAGACATCTGGTAATTCAGACACACACATTATTCTCAGAGGTGGAACTAAACCAAACCTTTATCCAGATGATATAAGAGAAACAATTGATGCGCTTAACCAGGCTGAAGCGAATGACTCAATTATGGTTGATGTAAGCCATGGCAATAGTCAAAAAGTCTTTAAAAGACAGATTGAAAATATAGGAGTTGTATCAAAGCAAATATCTGATGGTGTGGATGAAATAAGAGGAGTGATGATAGAAAGTCACATAAGGGAAGGAAATCAGAAGATTGGTGAGGATTTACAATATGGACAAAGTATTACAGATGCGTGCATACACTTTGAAGATACCAAACAATGTCTATCAGAGCTCTCCTCAGCTGTTCAAGCTAGGAGATCAAAAAGCTAGGTGAATTCAGATAATCTTTCTTTTTCAAAAGATGCTGCAGATACAATTGGCGTTGAAGCTGCAGTTATACTCAAATTTATTGAAGATAATAAAATTACATCAAATTCAATAGAAGATATTGTAGAAATTATCTTAGACAAATTTTCTTTTATGGAAGAGAAAAAAATAGTTAGCAGCATTGAAAAGATAGTTGATCTTGGATTGATTAGAATTAAGTCAGATAAACATAGTGAAGTTCAGCTTAAGTTACCACGCAGATCAGTATCAAGTAAATTAAACATAATACATCCTGAGTGGGAGCCCTCAAGGGAAGCTTTTGAAGTTCTTGAGCTTGGAGGAATTGATATAGATTTTGCCTTTTTAAAGCTTAAGGAGTTTAGGGTTTACTGGGAGGAAAAGAAGGTTCAAAAAGATAACTGGAACTCTGTTTTTATAAACTATGTGAGAAAAGAATGGGTTCAATTCAACTCAAAAAATAAAGGCATGCCCCACACTATGGATGATGACTGGATACCAAGTACCTCAGCTCTTGATATCCTTGAGCTATCAGAAATTAAAAAAGATACTGCACTTAGCTATCTGAATGAATTTATTCTTTTTTGGAAGGATACTGGCGCTGCATTTAAAACATGGAACGTTAAATTTGTTGATTTTGTAAAAAGAAAAGAAATAGGGAGTTATAATAGTAAAAATGAGGCAGGAAAATTCACCAAAACATTCAAAGAAAGAAAAAGTGACCAGTCT